>ENA-OQLB01000881-OQLB01000881.1-human-gut-metagenome-genome-assembly--contig:-NODE-881-length-14897-cov-1.726608_pt1 | contig 14897 bp, 18 predicted proteins | sample MGYA00242656_ERZ504813 | MGnify/ENA primary metagenome ERZ504813 (study PRJEB26092, sample SAMD00036388) | human gut metagenome | host: Homo sapiens | study: EMG produced TPA metagenomics assembly of... | reverse complement strand
ATTTTAATTATTATGTTAGGATTTGCACTAAAGACAAAGGGGTCTGTACCCGTGAACACGGAAGTTTTTTATCAACAATCATTATGAATATAACGCTTCCATGCTCATTACTTTCATCAATTAATAACCTTGAGATTACCCCCATCCTATTAGTAGCCCTTGCTTGTGGCTTCTTAGGCAATGTTATTACTAACCTTTCTGGTTACTTGATTCAAAAAAAAAGAATCACCCATGACCAGAGCTCTATCGATGATCAACTCATCTGGCTATAATATCGGAACTTTTACTTTACCATTTGTTCAAAGTTTCTTTCCATCTAACTTGATTGGTTATGTTTGTCTTTTTGATACCGGCAATGCTTTAATGTGTTTAGGAGGTACTTATAGTGCTGCTAGTACAGTTGTAGCTAATGAAGAAAAACAAAGCTTTAAAACTGTTGCTAAAAAATTATTTTCATCAATTCCTTTTTGCACTTACATCATTTTGTTTTTCTTATCTTTATTTCATATTGCAATTCCTACACAAATTTTAACAGTTACTAGTATTGCTGGTAATGCTAATGCTTTTTTAGCAATGTTAATGATTGGAATTTTATTGGAAATAAAATTAGATTTATCACAAATCAGACTGATTAAAAAAATACTTTTAAACCGCTATGCAGTTACTTTGGGGTTATCCTTATTTGTATATTTTATTTTACCAATTGATTTAACTGTTAAAAAAATGATTATTTTATGCTTATGTTCGCCAATATCAGCTGTTGCCCCAGTTTTCTCAAATCGTTTAGGAAGTCGTTCCCCAGTTCCTTCAGCAATCAACTCTTTAAGTATTATTATTAGTATTTTTATTATGACGATTTTAATCTTATTTATGGTTTAATAAACCGGTATTTCTTTATGTATTGATTAAATTGAATGATTTGTCGTATTTATTTAATACTTGATACAAAGGGATTCTCACAATACTTCTTACAGCCACATCAACAAGGCGAACCCCTTTTTCAATATCATTTGCTAATCGCTCTTTTAAACTTTTCTCATCTACTAAAAGCAAAATACGCTTTACTTCACAATCAATAAAATCTAATCATTCTAAACACATATCAATAATTTTTTGTTCATGTATCACCTAACAAAAAAACTAGTCATTAATTTGACTAGTTTATTTCCAGAAGTTTTTTCCACTTCCTACTGAGATAATTTTAAATTGGGTATTCTTTGATGTTCCACCAGTAAAATATTTACCAGCTTCAGTCCCATTAAAGATATCAATCTTGTTACCTTTAATTGCACCACCACGATCTACAACAATCCCATATGCAGTTGATTCAATACTTAAATTATGATTAGTAATTTCAATAATTGTTCCAAAAGGAATTGAAGGATCTGCAGCTAAGCAATAATATGAACGTCCATTATATGTTAATTTAGGACTGTTTGATCCTTGTACTCCAGAAATCGGACTTAATTTAATGCCGGTTGATGAAGTTCCATTTCCTCCAGCACAGTCGCCTCCATAAGTAGTCAGTCTTCCAGTAAAGAATGCTCCTTCTTGGACTGCACCTGTTTCAATTATTGTATCAGTAGCTTGTGATACCACCTGACTACCAATTAATTCTCTTCCTACTTCGTTACCATTTTCATAAGTTACGCGGTAAGTGTTTTTCACTTGCCCGTTTTGCCCTTGTTGCGCAACTTTCGTAGTAAATAACTCTAATCCAGTTGTATTTACCGTATTTGATTCTACTGTAATCATCTCGTCTATATCCGCTTGATTAACTCGAGTGATTTGTATTAAATCACCTTTATTTACAATATAATTTAAATCTAAATTTAAAATATCTTGAGGATTTACACTGATTTTTAAATCATCAAGAACACTTGATACTGACGCTTGTCTAATTAAATAGTCCTTTTGGTCTTGATTCCATCTTGAACTTTTACGTCAATTGTTTCCACGTAGTTATCAATTTGGTTTGTTGCTCCAGCATTTAATGTTGTCGCTACAATTCCAATATAGGCAATCATTACTACAAGTAACCCTTTCATTCTGGGGTCTGCATTAATAATAGCCTCTTTAATTTTTTTCATTAATTTTCCTTCCTATTTAATTACCAAAAAGTTTTTTGGTCATTAAACGTTGTCGCACTTGCAACGTTTTCTATCTCCATGTTCTTTAGCTTAGCTATTTCCTGGCAATATACACAACATTTGCAGGCTCATTTAACTTTCCCCTAAATGGATGAGGTGTTAAATAAGGACAGTCAGTTTCAATTAATAAATTCTCTAAGTTAATAGTTGCTGCCACATCTTTTGGAACTCTTGCATTCTTAAATGTCACCGGACCCGCTAAAGAAATGTAATAACCAAGTTTTACAAATCTTTCTGCCATTTCAACAGAGCCACTATAACAATGCATCACTCCAGGATGTCCATTCCGTTTTAGTACTTCGTAAGTGTCCTCATAGGCGTCGCGACAATGAATTACAACTGGCTTTTGGTGCTTCTTAGCTAAGTCCATCTGCCATTGAAATACTTCCATCTGCTTTTCCTTAGGAACACTGTCCCAATAATAATCGAGACCAATTTCTCCGAGTGCTACTACGCAAGGTTCTTCTAAGTACTTGTCGATGATGTTCATTTGATCTTTTGTTGTGTTTAAGCAATCGTTTGGTCCGATACCAACTGCAGCATATACGAACTCATATTGTTTAGCTAATTCGATTGCAATTTGAGACGACTTTAAGTCATAGCCTACGACAACCATATTGGTAACATTGTTATCTAGGGCTTTTTGAACAAACACATCGTGATCTTCATATAATTCATCACTATTCAAGTGACAATGAGTATCAAAGTACATAAATCTCACCTCCGCTGTATATTAACAAAATCAATTACATTTGTCAAATATCTAAACTCCAAGGCACTAGCTGCAAAGAAAAAACTATGATAAAATCGATATTTTTTTATTACTATATTCCTTTTTCCACATATTTTAACATACAAATTTCGATAAAACATAAATTTTTTAAGAAAAATACCATGTTTTTGTAGAGAAACGTAATAAAATAATCAAGTTGATTTTACAACCTAATTTTTGACAAAGTAATCATTTTTATACTAATATCACAAAAAAACAAGCAGAGGGAAAGCTGCTTGTTTCAAGTAATACAGATAGAGGGAAAGCTATCTGTTTTTATTTAGATATCAGGGAAAGGATATCATGAAGAGTAATTTATTGTAGAAAGAATTGTTATCTTTACTACAATTAACAGTATAGTAAGTAAATATCGTTAGATTTAATCAAAAATACCTAAAATTAACTATTAAATATGGATAAATATGTTAATGGATAAGAGTATAAAATACAATTGTTATGATTTGGTTACGTTTGATTAGTTTCGTTGACTCCTATTATTGCCTATGCTATTATTTTGGCATCGAATAAGTGGTGGAGTCTGTCATAAAGCAAAATGCTTTATTTATTCGATGTAAGCTTACGATTAAAAGAACTATTTTGATAGTTAAGTAAATTACGATTTAGACAGATTCAAGAAAGAATCTGTCTTTTTTATTTTGACAGGCCTTGAGGAGGGATAACGGGTATCGTTATAAATATATTTTTTGGTTTTTAATTTTAGGGAATGAGTATTAGGAGAATTGTCGTATGAATATTAATGAAGATAATGAATTGAATAATTATCAAATAATGTATGTGACCCCGGTTGAGGCCTATACCTTAATGGAAAGTAGTATGGACGGTTTATCTGAAGAACAGGTATCACATCGTCTCAAAAAGTATGGTAAGAATGAGATTTCCAAAAAGAAACAAAGTTCAATGTTTAAAAAACTAATTTCTAATTTTACTAGTCTAATGGCATTACTATTATGGGGTGGAGGATTACTAGCTATCCTTTCTGGAACAGTCGAATTAGGAATATCGATTTTCTGTGTCAATCTAATTAATGGCTTCTTTTCTTTCTTCCAAGAATTTAAAGCAGAAAAAGCAACTAGTGCGTTGCAAAAGATGATGCCATCTTATGCCCGAGTAGTACGTGATGGTAAAGAAGTAAAAATATTTGCTGAGGACATTGTTCCTGGTGATATAATGATTTTAGAAGAAGGTGACCGAATTTGTGGGGATGCTAGAATCTTACGTTGTAGTGATTTCCAAGTAGATCAATCAACTTTGACAGGTGAAAGTAATCCAATTAGAAAGAATTATGAGGCACTGCAAGAAAAAGTTTCATACTTAGAAGCTGAAAATATGATCTTTACCGGTACTACTGTTGCTTCTGGTACTTGCCACTGTGTTGTTGTTGCAACTGGAATGGATAGTGAATTTGGGAAAATTGCTAATTTAACTCAAAATACTGAAAAAAGCTTATCTCCATTACAAAAAGAACTTAATGTTCTAACTAAACAAATTGCAATTATTGCATTAAGTGTTGGAATCGTGTTTATGCTGATTGCTGTATTTGTAATTAAGGATCCCTTATTGGAGTCATTTATTTTTTCTTTAGGAATGATTGTTGCTTTTATTCCTGAAGGTCTTTTACCCGCTGTTACGTTATCACTTGCTTTATCTGTTCAACGAATGGCTAAAGATAACGCTTTAGTAAAGAAACTATCAGCCGTAGAAACTTTAGGATGTACAAATGTTATCTGTTCTGATAAAACTGGTACTTTAACTCAAAATGAAATGACGGTTAATCATCTTTGGACTCTTGATAGTCAAATGGATGTCAGCGGCGAAGGATATGTTCCAAATGGAAAAATCTATGTTGATGAACAAGAAATTACCGCAAAGAAAAGTAATGTTTTAAGACTATTATTAAGTGGTGCAGTACTTTGTTCAAACGCTAAGTTAGTACCACCACAAAATAAGAGTGTTAATCCACGTTATACAGTTTTAGGTGACCCTACTGAAGCATGTTTAGAAGTTGTAGCTAAAAAAAGCTGAAATTGATCTTGATAAATTGAATAGTCAATATCCACGAATTTTAGAATTACCTTTTGAATCTCGACGGAAGCGAATGACAACGATCCATCAATTAAAAGACTCTTTTGAAGGCAATCAGAGAATTGCATTTGTAAAAGGGTCTCCAAAAGAAGTTATGGAATTATGTAATCGTTGTTTTAAAGGCAGTAAAGCCTGTCCAATCAGTGAAGAAGACCGCATCAATATTATGAAAGCAAACGATATGTATGCTCGTGAAGGGTTGCGAGTTTTAGCAGTAGCCTATCGTACTATTGCTCATAATGATAAAAAACTTCCTAGTTCAATTCGCGAATATACACCTGAATTAATTGAACAAGATCTAACTTTTTTAGGCTTGATTGCAATGCAGGACCCTCCACGAAGTGAAGTCAAAGAAGCTGTGGAATTATGCCATAGTGCCGGAATTAAAATCGTTATGATTACCGGAGATTATGGTTTAACAGCAGAAGTATTGCTCGCAAAATTGGGATTATTAAAAGCGATACCGCTCGAATAGTTTCTGGAACAGAATTAAGCAAAATGAATGATCAAGAACTTAAAAAACGTTTTAGAAGGCGAAGTGGTCTTTGCTCGAATGGCACCAGATCAAAAATATCGTATTGTTTGTGCTTTACAAGAAATGGGAAATATTGTAGCTGTAACTGGTGATGGTGTTAAATGACTCTCCGGCTCTAAAAAAAGCGGATATTGGTGTTGCTATGGGAATAACTGGTACCGATGTTGCTAAAGAGGCTGCTGACATGATTTTAACAGATGATAATTTTGCCTCAATTGTTCGTGCAATCGAAGAAGGTCGTGCTGTTTATAATAATATTCGTAAATTCTTACGTTATATTTTTGATAGCAACACCCCAGAAGCTGCTGCCCCTGCTCTATATTTGCTTAGTGGCGGTTTAGTCCCAATGCCCCTTACAATCATGCAAATTTTAACTATTGATATTGGAACTGATATGATTCCTGCGCTTGGTTTAGGGGCAGAACATCCTGAAGATAATATTATGAATCAGCCACCTCGTCGAATCGATGAAAGATTACTTAATAAAAAAGTAATTTTAGTAGGTTTTATTTGGTATGGCTTGATTATAACGCTATTTGCCTTAGGAGGATATTTCCTTGTAAACTATTTGAATGGTTGGCCTCATAATCCATTGGCTCCAGAAGGAACTGCGCTCTATAACGAAGCAACGACGATGATGCTAGTTGGGGTTGTTTTTTCACAGATGGGAATGGTCATGAACAACCGAACTGAAAAAGAATCAGTATTTAAACGCGGAATCTTCTCCAATCATTATATTAATTTAGGATTAGTTGTAGAGTTTGTTATTTTATTAGCCGTAGTCTATATTCCTTTTTTAAATGGTATCTTCAATACTGCGCCAATTGGGTTAATAGAATGGCTATATGCTTTGCCAATTCCTTTTATTGTTTTTGGAATTGAGGAATTAAAGAAAGAAAATAATTAAGAAATAAAGACAAATAGGAGGATGGAAACCTATGAAAATTATAATCGTTGGGTGTGGAAAATTTGGTACCCGATTAGCAAATTATTTAAATAATCAAAATCATGATGTCACTATAATTGACAATCGTGAAGAGGCTTTTAATAATCTTGGTGGTAATTTTACCGGACGGACAGTATTGGGAATGGGGTACGATAAAGATGTTCTAGAAAGTGCCGGAATCAAAGTTGCTGATGCTTTGATCAGTTGTTCAAGCAGTGATGCTATTAATGCTGTTGTTAGTAATATTGCTCATAATATTTACCATGTTAATAATGTAATCGCCAGAATGTATGATAAATCAAAGGCACGGATTTTTCGTTCAATGGGAATTCATACAATTTCAATTACTGATTTGGGTGTTGAAAGGATCTTAGATTATTTTGACAGTAATCGGCTTCAAGTAGTTAAAAAAATTGGTGAAGACAGTGAAATAAAAATTATTAAAATTAAAGCATCCTTATCTTTAATAGGAAAAACAGTCGATGAAATTTCTCTTCATGGTGAGTTTGAAGTTGTCGCAATTGAACGACATGATATTACAATGATGCCTTTAAAAGATACTAAAATAAAAGATAATGATACGATTTATTTTTCTGTACTAGAGGAATCATTATTAAAATTTAAGAAATTTTGTATTAAGAGGTGAAAAAATGAAAATAATTATAGTAGGTGGAGGTCAAATTGGTTCTTATATCACAAGTTTACTACTTAAAAATAACCATGAGGTCCGTGTTATTGAAAATAGAACTAAAGCACTTGAAAACTATAAAAATGCCGGACTACCAGAAGAATGTTTAGTAATCGGCGATGGAACAGATATTGAGGTTCTTGAAAAAGCAGGCGTTAGAACTTGTCAGGCCTTAGTCTGTGTAACTGGATTAGATGAAGTCAATTTAACTACTGCCATGGTTTCTAAATTTGAATATGACGTTCCACGAATAATTGCTCGTGTTAATAACCCTAAAAACGCCTGGTTATTTAATTCTGGAATGGGAGTTGATGCTAAAATCAATCAAGCTGACATTATTGGTCATATGATTGCTGATGAAATGAATTATCAATCAATTATGACCTTAATGAAATTATCTAAAGGTGATTTTTCAATCGTGCGAATTCGAGTTGATTATCAATCACGATATGCCGGCAAACAAATTTCTGAAATTTCTTTACCAAACAATGCTCTCTTAATTGCGATTTACAATGATGATGAATTAATGATTCCTCACGGAGATACGCTAATTGAAGCCGGACAAGATATTCTCGCTTTTGGCGATGAGCAGGCAATTGGAAAATTAAATGAAATATTTGTTAGTTAATAATTAACACAAAAACAGCCAATTAACTTTTCTATATAGCAAACTCTATTTACTTTAGGAAGTTTCTATAAAAGATTGTTTAATGGCTGTTTTTCATTTTGAGTACAGATAGTGGGACTCTATCTAAATTTATTGATATCCGGAAAGAATATCATGAAGAGTAGTCATTTGGAGAAGGGATTGAAAACTATTTAAACAATCCTGACTACATTCATTAGTATAGTAATTAAATATCGCTAGATTAAATTATAAATATCTAAGATTAACTTCTAACAACGGTAAATTATGTTAGCTATTGATAATTTAATACTATTTTTTGATGATTATAATCAATCACTGATAAATCATAATCATATAAAGACTTTAATGATGCTGAAGTTATTACTTCCTCAGGAACTCCTTGAAATAAGATTTTCCCATCTTTCATTGCAATGATTTCATCACTATAATTGATTGCTTGATTAATATCATGATGAACCATAATAATCGTCATTTGATATTTTTTTATTTATTTCTTTTTATTAAATTAAGTATTTCAATTTGATATTTAACATCTAAATATGTAGTTGGCTCATCCAGTAATAAAATAGGTGTTTTTTGAGCTAAAGCCATTGCCAACCAAACACGCTGCTGCTGACCACCAGACAAATTCGCTAACAAACGATTTTCGTATTCTTTTAGATTAGTTGTTGCAATGGCCCAATCTATAATTTGATAATCTTCCTCGCTTAGATTTTGATGATAACTTAAATATGGTAAACGTCCATAACCAACAATTGTCTTAACATCTAAATCCCCATAAATCTGATTCTTTTGGTGAACTACTGCAACGTTTTTAGCAAATTCCTTGATCTTATTAGTCCCAGACATTTTTATCATTTTAATGTTATTGTTCCATCTTTGGCTTTATAAATACGACTTAAAAGCATTAATAAAGTCGATTTACCACTACCATTAGGGCCAATGATCGATGTAATCTTATTCTTTTTAAATTTTACCGAAAGTTCTTCAATAAACGGTTTATCTTGATAACTAAATTTAATTTTTTTAACTTCCATCAACATCAATACTCCGTTTCAATAAGATAATAAATAAAGGTCCACCAATGATAGCCATAATAATGGCTGCCGAGATCTCATAGGGAGCCATAATAATTCTTCCTACCGTATCCGCAACTAACAAAACAATTGCTCCTATCAATATACTAATTGGTATCAAATGTTTATGTTCAGTTCCCACTAACAATCTTGAAATATGAGGTACTAGCAGACCAATAAAGCCAATTACCCCAACTACTGCTACACTAATACTGCATAATAAAACTGCTAATAATGATAAACCAAAGCGATATACATTCACATTTACTCCTAGCGAAGTAAGGGTTCGATCTTCTAACCCTAATAGATTACATCCCTTCGCCATAAATAAAGTAATGATTATTACAGGAACCAAATAAATTAATAAGGTCGTAACATCTTGCCAAGTATACAAGGAAATAGTACCCGTAGCACCACTTGTGATTGAAGCAGTTGCACTATTTGCGAGGGTAACAAGAGCACTGATCGTATAGTTGATTGCCACCCCAATCAAAATGATTCGAGTTGTTTTAAATCCAGCTTTCCACGATAAACTATAAATAATTGCAAATGTTATTAAACCTCCAAAGAATGATAGTAAAGGAGCAATCGCAGATAGTTGAGGCAAAAATAAACCAACTAGTACACTAACTAAACTCGCCCCATTAGCAATTCCAATGATTCCCGGATCAGCTAACGGATTCTTTAAAACAACTTGAAATAAAAGTCCAGATAATGCTAATGCACCACCTACTAACATGGAGATGATAATTCTTGGAAAGCGAATACTATATACACTTGCTACATCGACATCGTATTCAATAAATAACCCTTTAAACAATTGAACAATTGAAACTTGAATACTTCCAAGATTTATTGCGATAAAAAAACAGATAAATAATACTAATATTAAAAAGATTATAAATATTCGCGGATTGTTTTTAATTAGTTCCATATAAAATTCCTTCTAAATTTTCTAAGCCTTTTTGATAATTAAAATTAGCACTCATCCCAAAATAATTATTATCTAAATTATAAACTTTTCCATTTTGAACTGCACTGAATTTACTCCAAATATCATTTTGAGCAAATTCGGTTTCAAAATTCTTCATTACTTCCTCTGGCATCGCATGACTAGTTCTCAAGATAATATCAGGATTTTGTTGTAACATATCTTCAGCATTGACATTGACAAAATCCTGACCATTACCATTACCATAAACATTTGTTCCACCAGCTAATTTTTACTAAATCACCAACATAGCTAGATTCTGTAGCGACAAGGTAGCTGCCACCTGGCAAACCCATCAAAATTAAAACCCGTGGACTTGCTGTGTTTTGGTATTTAGCTCTAAATTCAACCATATAATTAACAAATTCATCTACTAATTTATTTGCTTTTTTCTCTTTACCTAATAAGCTTCCTAACTCCTCAATACTTTTAAACATACCTGCTACACTTTTAAGATTTAAGAAACTAGAACTTACACCAATTTTTTTCATATTTAGAAGCTAAATCACCCTCCAATGAATTAGGGCTTAATACTAGCGATGGTTTTAAAGTTGACAATACTTCCATATCTGGCGACATTGCAGTTCCTAGTTCTGTCGCTTTTTTATATTTCTTTGGTACTGTATAACTTTCAGTCGTCGGAATGCCAATTACCTGATCAGCTGGAACATCCAAAGCTTCTAAAATTTCCGTAACAGCTACCGAAGTTGCTGCAATCGTCAAATTATTATTATCACTTTTTCCACTTTGATCTACACAACCAATCATTGACAAAGCAAGGACAAGAACAAGAAAACTATTTTTTAACTTTTTTAACATAATAATATGCTCCCCCTCCTGCTACGACAGCTATAACCGCTACAATTCCAATAATCAACAGCGTATTATTACTACTATCCTTTTTTGCTCACTTTGTTTTAATAAATTTTCAACTGTCAATTTCTTCTTTTCATTAACCTTGCCATTTGTATCAATTACATGGCTAGATAAACCAGAAATACCATCAAATAAACTTTCACGTGACACTTCCCCCACTGTAGTTACCGGCGTTTCTACCACTGGTTGTTCTTCATTTGTTGTCGTATCACTAGTTTGATTAGAATTCGTACTTGTATTATTGCTGGTGCTATTATTAGTAGTTGAATTATTATTTACCGAATTTCCATTATCGGCAGTGGCTGGTACCATGGTACTAGTGTATACACCTGTTCCCGGAGTAATAGATCCTTGATTTAATTTAATAAAAAATTGCACATCACGCCCCATTGGAGCGACATACATGATAGGACTAATATAATCATTTAATGAATTAATTTGAATTCGATAATGATTTACCGTGTCACCATTAGCACTACTACTTCCTGTTTTAGTAGCACTAACACTATTAAAAGAACCACCACTATTCATGATTTTAAATCTTACATTTGAAACATTTGAAGCTAATCCCAAACCAACAGTAATATAATATTTACCACCAGTTTGCTCTAATAACAAATTGCCTTCTACAATACTTGAAACCATGCTATCACCTAATGTAATATTAGTACCACCATCTTCGGTGTTACCAGTTAGAGGATTAACGTAAGACGTGGAGCGTCCAATTAAGTACGCTCCATCGTCTAGGGCAAAAGCTGGTTTAATATTAATTGTCATCGTTATGATGGCAACCAATATTAATAATACTTTTTTATTTGCATAATCTTTTTCTTGTTAAATATGCCGCAGCCACTAATGATGAAACTAATAATCCTCCCATTAATTCCATATTAGCATTATCTCCAGTTTTCACTGAACTACTTGATGTTCCTGTAGTTTGGTTAATCGTTGGAGTTGTTGTATTTGGTGTATCGTTTGTATTATTATTTGATTCACCATCTACCTTAGGTGCTTCAATTGAATCAGATACAAATTTTAATGTGCTATAATCAACTTTCATTCTTGCTGGAATATCACTATTCCCCATCATAGCTACATGTGGATTTACCACAACATCAAATAATTCTTCCTCATTTGGTAAAACGAAAGACCACATAGTTGCTTTACCATCAGCATTTTTACTTACAATAACAGCTGGATTTGATTTATAATCATCAGTTGATGAACCAATGTATAATTCCTCTAACCATGCTTTAATTGTTCCCATAGTCATTTCTTTAGTTGTGATATACATTGTTGCTACACCATTTTTAACTACTACTGTAGCTTGACTGTCAATTGCACCGCTGCCATTGAAGCCTTATCTTGAGTCGCATTCCATAAAGCAACATCTACTGTATATGTACCATCTTTAGCAAATTTGCTTGTACTTTCTGGTACTACTAGTGTTGGATTATCCAATCCTAAAGATAATCTCGCCTCAGAACCATGAGTACTTCCACCATAGTAGAATTTTACATTTGTTAAATTTTGTTATTTTTTGCTAATGTAAATTGCATTTCACTTACATTTCCATTACTATCACGTCCTGTGATATCAGCTACCTTATAAGCTCCAGCAGCTTGCTCAACTTCCATTTTATCAACGTATGCAGTTTGACCATACACAGTAACTGCACCCATTTGTAATGTTACTAATAAAGTTCCATCTTTTGAAGTAACCGTAGCGCTCTTGACCGCTTGGGCAGCCATTGATTGTACATCTTCATTTGCTTTTAATACATCGCTAGTCACAGTATAAGTACCATCAGCTAATGTATATTCAGGTGCTTCTGGTTCTTCAGGAATAACAATATCCGCTGTACTATATTGAATATACGCATCAACTGTCGTATCCATCGCGTCAACAAACATTTCAATATAAACACCCTCACTGTTTACCGCTACAGGTATTTTAACTTTTTCTACTTGTTGCTTTCCTTGATCATCTTCGCGATAACTAATAACTTCAGCAGCATGTTTTTCTGATTTTGTATCAGTTTCATAATATTGGATATTTCCTGCATTACCAACTAAGCCCATTAAATTTAATGTTTTAAATTCAGCAGTTAAATACCACTTTCCTTCCTCTACTGATAATTCTCCATTTTCTGCTAATGCTCCAGCTGCCATTGAATCATTTGCAATATTACTTGCATTCTTCAATTTTGTTGGAATAGTATATTTACCATCTGGTAAATCGCTTACCTGGGCAGCATCTACATTACTTAATGTGGCTATCTGAATTCCAAATGCCAGCATTAAAACTAATACTACTTTTAAAAGTTTTTTCATTTTCTTCCTCCCTCTTTTTCTTTGTTAGAAAAGACTAACTATTTAGTTAAAAAATATAGAGAATATATTCTCTGCTAATGTTAGCTAAAACTAACTACATCCATTATTTTACATACATCTAATCTTAAAACAACTACTAATTTTGTTGCCCCCATTGAAACAATCTTTTCAAAAAATATCTTTTTTCTTTATAAATACAGCATTTTTTGATGTTTCATCGATGAAATACTATTTTATAATAACGTTCATAATTGCAATACTCTCAGGCATATGAATTTTACCAACCGTTGGTTTAACCTTTATCTTTACACTCGTTTGCAATATCCGTTCTTCCTTTGAATAATGAAAACGTAATTTTGAAATAGGAATAATATAATCATCCTTGATCATACGACATTCGAGATAGTCTTCTCCTACTTGGTATTTTAAAGAACTCAGCTTCCCTTTAAGAACCATTTTCCCCATCATCGATTCTCGTTCAACTTCTTTTGGCTTTAAAACTAATCCTCCATGTCCCATTTTTATATCCAATATTCCTGGATGAAAGAAACCATCATTAGCCATTGATATTTCCATCTTATCAGCTTTATAAACAGTAAAAGCAAACAGGTATTGACCATCATCAAGATTAGCACTAAGCATATCTCCACTAATTTCTTTTACATTATCAATCAATTCAAATAATCTTTCTTTACTAGTGTTGTTAACAAGTTTAGCACGTGCTTTAGATGATAGTGTTAAAACTAATGATAGTGCCTCTTGATACGCTTCTTCATCATCAAAATTAGCTGTATATTTTAACCAATCAGATAATTTATTAATATCTTTTAAATATTCCCTTGCCATTCTACATCCCTGGCATGATAAAATTCCCTTCCCTTTTTCAGTCGTTAACCCCTCCTGATAGAAGGTATTCAATACTCGGCTAAACGTTGATTTTGATACTCCGACCTCTTGCGCTAACCGAGTAACTGTGTAATCCATTTCTCTTTGTTTATATAAAATAATAAATATGATAGTTTTTCTTTTGTTAGCTGCATAATCCCCTCAAGTTAGTTTACTTGCTAACATATTATACGTATTTATTCCTTTAAAACAAGATAAAATAGCTATATTCATGATGAACATAGCTATTTTTAACTACTTATTACTTAAAGATCATATGAAAAACACACTGGGCAATTATGTTCTTTATCAAAAATAATTTGCGTCTTAACACCATAAAGTTCCTGAATCACTTCTGAAGTTATTATATCTTTTGGGCTTCCTTCTTTAAAAACTTTGCCTTCTTTCATAGCAATGATCCAATCACTATAACGTGAAGCATGATTAATATCATGTAAAACCATGACAATTGTCTGTTGTTCTTCCTTATTTAATTTACTCAATAATTCTAATACTTCTAATTGATGACCAATATCTAAGTATGTTGTTGGTTCATCTAGTAAAATTGTATTTGTCTGCTGAGCAAGTACCATCGCAATCCACACTCGTTGTTTTTGACCCCCAGATAAATCATGAACCAACATATCCTTTATCTCAAAGTTTGGGTTTCTTTCAAAGCCCACTCAATAATCTTTTGATCTTTCTTTAGTCGATGATATCCTCTTATATGGATAACGACCATAACTAACTAACTCATAAACACTTATTCCTTCAGGGGTATTTAGAATTTGTGAGAGAAAACCTATTTTCTGAGCTATTTCAGCTGTTTTCATAGTTTTCAAATCTTTTCCATCAAGAATTATTTTTACCATCTTTTAATGGTAATACCCGAG
>ENA-OQLB01000879-OQLB01000879.1-human-gut-metagenome-genome-assembly--contig:-NODE-879-length-14925-cov-4.015813_pt1 | contig 14925 bp, 28 predicted proteins | sample MGYA00242656_ERZ504813 | MGnify/ENA primary metagenome ERZ504813 (study PRJEB26092, sample SAMD00036388) | human gut metagenome | host: Homo sapiens | study: EMG produced TPA metagenomics assembly of... | reverse complement strand
TTTACATTTGATATTAATCTGATAATTGTAGCATTGTTTTATATATTTGTAAATGTATGGTTAATGAGATGGATAATTGCATTAATTTGTGTGGTATTTTTGGTTATTAAAGAGTAGAGCGTTTATTATGCTGTTATTAAAAAAATAAATGGAACTATGAGGAACAGTTTGTAAATAGAATCGTACTATGATAAGTTGGATTTGCCTACGATGGTGATGCAGATCGTTGCCTGTGCGTGGATGAGAAGGGGAATGTCATCACCGGTGATCATATCCTGTATATTTACGGTTGCTATATGAAAGAACGTGGTAAGTTGCTGAATAATACAGTTGTTACTACGGTCATGTCAAACTTTGGTTTGTATAAGGCGTTTGATGAGCAGGGTATTGGTTATGCCAAGACTGCCGTCGGTGATAAGTATGTTTACGAGTATATGGTGAAGAATGACTGCCGTATCGGTGGTGAGCAGAGCGGGCATATTATTTTCTCCAAGTATGCCAGCACCGGCGATGGTATCCTGACCAGTCTGAAGATGATGGAAGTCATGCTGACAAAGAAGAAGCCGATGAGTGAACTGACAGCACCGATGAAGATCTATCCACAGGTGTTGGAAAATATCCGTGTGACCGATAAGAAGGCTGCACAGAATGATCCTGCTGTACAGGAAGCGGTGTCCAGGGTTGCAGAAGCACTGGGTGATACTGGCCGTATTCTTGTCCGTGAGTCCGGAACGGAGCCGGTCGTGCGTGTTATGGTTGAAGCACCTGACCATGATACCTGCCAGAAGTATGTTGATGAAGTGGTCAACGTAATTTGCGAAAAGGGATATAAAGCATAAAGTCAATGACGACTCTGGGCAATCATCCAGAGCCGTTTTGCATAATAGGGAAGTATAATAGACGAGAGATTTAAATAACGGGAGGGATAAACCTATGTGTGGAATCGTTGGTTTTACAGGAAAACGGCCGGCAGCACCAATCCTGCTGGATGGCCTGTCGAAACTGGAATATAGAGGATATGACTCAGCTGGACTGGCTGTCCGTGATGGAGAGGCTCTGGCAGAGGTCGTGAAGGCAAAGGGCCGCCTGACGAATCTGGTCGAGAAAACAGATGCAGGCAAAGCGTTAAAAGGAGCCTGTGGTATTGGACATACCCGCTGGGCTACACATGGTGAGCCCAGCCAGATCAATGCGCATCCTCATGTTTCTGGTAACTGCAGTAAATCCGGTTCCGGTGCTGTGGAGTCTGAGGTCGTTGGTGTACATAACGGCATCATTGAGAATTACACAGAATTGAAAGAGAAGCTGCTGAAGCACGGCTACACTTTTTATAGTCAGACCGATACAGAGGTGGTTGTTAAGCTGGTTGATTACTATTATAAAAAGTACAACCTTGGTCCCATTGATGCCATTGCGAAGACAATGGTCCGTGTTCGAGGTTCTTATGCTCTTGAGCTGATGTTTCGTGACTATCCGGGCGAGATCTGGGTGGCACGTAAGGATAGTCCAATGATCATTGGTATTGCAGATGGCGAGACTTATGTGGCTTCCGATGTCCCGGCAATCCTGAAATATACGAGAAATGTATATTATATCGGGAATCTTGAGTTTGCAAAGCTGACACCGGGCGAAGCTCATTTTTATGATCTGAACGGTGACGAGATCGAGAAGCAGACTACAGAAATCAAGTGGGATGCGGAGGCTGCTGAAAAGGGCGGCTTTGAGCATTTCATGATGAAAGAGATCCACGAGCAACCGAAGGCTGTCCAGGATACCCTTAATTCCGTGATCAGGAATGGTGCGATCGACCTGTCCAGTGTGGAGATCAATGAGGATGAGATTAAGAATTTTGAGCAGATCTATATTGTTGCCTGCGGTTCTGCATGGCATGTTGGTATGGCTGCTCAATATGTACTGGAGGATATGGCAGATATCCCGGTACGTGTGGAGCTTGCGTCAGAGTTCCGATATCGTAAAATGCCAGTTAATCAGAAAGCCCTGGTGATCGTTGTCAGCCAGTCTGGTGAAACAGCAGATACACTGGCAGCATTGCGGCTTGCAAAGGAAAAGGGTATCGCCACGATGGCGATCGTCAATGTGGTTGGCAGCAGTATTGCCCGTGAAGCAGATAAGGTGTTCTACACACTTGCTGGTCCGGAGATCTCTGTTGCTACGACTAAGGCATACAGCGCACAGCTTGTGGCTATGTACTGCCTGGCTGTTCAGTTTGCAAAAGTCAGAGGAAAGATCACAGACGAGCAGTATGGTTACTATATTTCTGAGCTGCAGACCATTCCGGAGAAGCTGCAGAAGGTCCTGGAAGATAAAGAACGTATCCAGTGGTTTGCTGCTAAGTATGCCAATGCCCATGATGTATTCTTTGTGGGCCGTGGTATTGACTATGCGGTTTGCCTGGAGGGCAGTTTGAAGTTGAAGGAAATCAGCTATATCCATTCTGAAGCATATGCAGCAGGTGAGCTGAAACATGGCACGATCAGTCTGATCGAGCAGGGAACGTTGGTCATTGGTGTATTGACTCAGAGCGGACTTTATGAGAAGACTGTAAGCAATATGTTAGAGTGCAAGAGCCGCGGATCTTACCTGATGGGGCTGACTACATATGGCAAATACGAGATTGAGGATCAGGTGAACTTCACTGTGTATGTACCGAAGGTAGATGAGCATTTTGTGGGCAGTCTGGCAGTGATTCCTCTGCAGCTTCTGGGTTATTATGTTTCTGTTGCTAAGGGGCTGGATGTCGATAAGCCGAGAAATCTTGCAAAGAGTGTTACTGTGGAATAAAAAATACGTGTATAAGGCTGGTTTATTTGTAGATTTGTGATATACTAAAATGCGAGTGAAAGACTGAAATAAAAATAATGCCGTGTGTGAAACATATGCTCCTTCAGAGCTAAAGCACACACGGTATATTTTAAAAACTGCTATATAGTTTATAACGAAAATAAGACAAACTAAAAAGGAGCACCCAAAAATGAATCTATCAAAAATGAATCTATCAAAAATACACCACATCGCAATCATCGTATCCAACTACGAATCCGCAAAGGATTTCTACGTAAACAAGCTTGGCTTCTCCGTTATCAGAGAAAACTACCGTGCGGAGCGCAGGGACTGGAAACTGGATCTGCGTGTGGATGAGCACACGGAGCTGGAGATTTTTGCAGAACCAAATCCACCGAAGCGGGTGAGCTGTCCGGAGGCTTGTGGTCTGCGTCATCTAGCTTTCTGTGTGGAGAGCGTGGAGCAGACGGTGAAAGAGCTGGCGGAGGTCGGGATCGAATGTGAGCCGATCCGTGTAGATGATTTTACCGGCAAGAAGATGACGTTTTTTTCATGACCCGGACGGACTGCCGCTGGAGCTGCATGAGTAAGGGGATTGGAACAAATGATATTTCGTAAGGCAGTAAAAGATGATTTTGACAACATAAAATCTCTGTATTGGGAGCTGATCGATCAGGAGCAGGGTGATCCATCGTTTCCACATTGGAAGAAGGGTATCCATCCTTCTGATGAAATGCTGCATAACAGTATTGGTAAGGAAGAGCTGTATGTTCTGGAAGATGGCGGCGAGATTGCGGCCTGTGCGATAGTTAATGATGAAAAGGTGGATGGCTACGCAGATGTGCGTGGCAGATCGATTCGGATGAGGTTATGGTCGTTCATGTTCTGGCAGTGCATCCGGAGCAGCGTGGTAAGGGTCTGGCCCGGAATTTGATGGAGCACATTGTAGGATCAGAAAGAAAAGCCGGAAAGAAAGCGCTGAGGCTTGATGTGATCGAGAACAATACAGCAGCGGAAGGTCTGTATCAGAAACTGGATTTTCGGTACATCCAGACAAAGACACTTTTTTATAAGGTGGTTGGTGAGATGACCTTCAAAATGTATGAGCTGGTTTTGTGATCTATGGGTGAGAAAAGAGCGTATAAACCAAGAAGGCCCGGAGGTGGCCGCAGGAAATCAAAGCCGGAGTATGATGCCGGGAAGATCCTTAAGGAGCTGATGGATTCGTCTGTTGTGCTTTATGAAGAGGGGATGTCTTTGCAGGCTATTGCAGATGAGCTGGGGCTGAATCCAATCAAGGTTCGGAAGCTGCTTATCACGGCCGGTGTGTATGTATCGGATATGGCGGAGAAGGTGCAGGTGACCTTTGATGATTTCAGAAAAACACAGGATCATAAAGCTGCTGTCCTTTCAACTGCAAATGCTCTTGGCCTGTCCAGGTCCTCTGTTACTTCATATCTTCCGTACAAAAAGGGTGTGTATTTTCCAGGTACAGCACCGGCAGATAAGATTAGTGTTGGAGCCGAGCGGCAGCGGAGGTACAGAGCGATGAAGCGGTGTCGGAATGCTCCAACACTGGAAAACAGTAAAAAAGATAAAAGAAAAAAGAGCCCGACGCATCAGGCTCTTTCAAGGTGTTGTCCGAAGACGACCACCGCAATTCATAGCCATAATATACCATCCGGGAAGAAATTATGCAAGAGTTTTAACAAAGCTTAGCAAGAATTCTCCTATCTCTTTAAGGATGCCACTGAAAAGTAGTCGGGGATTTTCCGCATTTATAAAAATAAGTTGCTGAATAGGTAAAACCTATATTATAATATAGTCATGAAATAACTCACTGGGAGGTGCTAGTATGTCATTATTGAAAGAAGAAATTTATACTATAGATGATATATATGCTTTACCAGAGGGTGAAAGAGCAGAATTGATTGATGGCCATATGTATATGATGGCTCCACCGAGTCGCAGACATCAAAAAATTTCAATGGAGCTTTCCAGTGTTATTCGTGAATATATTCGTTTTCACAGAGGAAAGTGTGAAGTATATGCAGCTCCGTTTGCCGTCTATCTTGATGAGAGAAGTAATACCTATGTTGAGCCGGATATCTCAGTGATTTGCGATCCACATAAACTTGATGACAGAGGATGTAATGGTGCACCTGACTGGATTATAGAAATTGTGTCACCATCCAGTAAAAAAATGGATTATCTGTTAAAACTTCTGAAATACCGTTCCTGTGGTGTAAAAGATACTGGATTGTTGATCCTGAGAAAGATCGTGTTATTGTATACAATTTTACAGGTGACGAAAGTATTAATGAGTATACTTTGGAGGATTCTGTTAAAGCAGGGATCTATGAAGAACTTGTGATTGATTTCGGAAGTATGGAATTGTAGGGGCCAATGAGCTGCCATTACTTAAAGAAGATTATATAAAACAAAGACTGCCGCAGGTTTCACACCTGCGGCATTTTGCAGTTTGTACAAAAAACACAGAAAATATATTGGAAAAAGAGCGGGAAAAGGGTATAATGTCAGAGAAAGTGTGATTGATAAAATACAGACGTTTTTTTCTGTTTTGTCAGGTCATAAATAAGTGAGGCGGAGGATGTAACAATGGAACAGCAGCATATGTTTACCAACCGGATGATCCGTAATCTTCTGGTGCCGGTAGTGCTGGAACAGATTTTGAATTCGATAATGGGAACCGCAGATACCATGATGGTCAGCAATGTGGGATCTGCGGCTCTTTCTGCGGTATCGCTGGTGGATTCCATCAATGTGCTTCTAATCCAGGCTTTTTCGGCGCTGGCAGCGGGAGGCGCCATTGTCTGCGCCCAGTATATTGGACAGAGGAATTATGAGAAGGCGAACATGTCTGCCAGGCAGGTGCTTTTTATCATCACAGCGATCTCTGTAGTGGTGTCTGCAGTCTGTCTGATCTTTCAGAAGCCGCTTTTGAGGCTGATCTTCGGTGCAGTGGATGCGGATGTTATGCGTGCATCGGAAACCTATTTCTTTTTCACGGCACTGTCATTCCCCTTTATTGCGCTTATGATTCTGCGGCTTCGATCTTTCGTGCTCAGGAGAATACCAAGGGGCCTATGACGATCTCCATGATCTCCAATATTATGAACATTGGCGGAAATGCGGTTCTGATCTGGGTTTTCCACCTTGGTGTTGCAGGAGCGGCGATTTCCACACTGGTTTCCCGTATTTTCTGTGCAGTGGTTGTTCTCTGGCAGCTGCGTAAGGATCGTCAGCCTGTCGTTGTGAGGGATTACCTGAAGATCCGTCCGGACTGGAGCATGATCGGACGTATCCTGGGACTTGGGATCCTTCGGGAATTGAGAACAGTATGTTTCAGCTTGGAAAGCTTGCCATCCAGTCTACAGTTTCCACACTGGGAACAGCAGCCATCACAGCGCAGGCAATGACCAATATCCTTGAGAACCTGAATGGTATCGCGGCCATCGGAGTAGGTGTGGGCCTGATGACCATCGTAGGCCAGTGTCTTGGTGCCGGCCGCAAGGATGAGGCGGTCTATTACATAAAAAAACTCTGCGTCATTGCAGAGGCAGTTATTATCGTAAGCTGTCTGATCGTGTATGTTTTGGTCAGACCGGTGACGATCCTTGGCGGAATGGAGAGTACCAGTGCGGAAATGTGCATCCACATGATCACATGGATTACCATCGTAAAGCCTGTGGTATGGACAATGGCGTTCGTGCCGGGGTATGGTCTTCGTGCAGCCGGTGATGTGAAGTTTTCCATGATCACCTCCTGCTGTACCATGTGGGCATGCAGGTTCTGTCTCTGTGTTTTCCTGATCCGTGTCCTGGGCTTCGGGCCTATGGGTGTCTGGATCGGAATGTTTGCAGACTGGACTGTTCGTGGGATCATTTTTACCTGGCGTTTCCACAGCCGCAAATGGCTGGAGCACAAGGTAATCTGAAAAGGAGGGCATCGTATATATGAAGAATGGACTGGAAGACCAGTATGTCATAAAAAACAACAAGCGCCTCCGTTATGGCTACACAACAGGCTCCTGTGCAGCCGGGGCAGCCAGGGGTGCAGTCCGGATGTTGCTCTCGGGAGAGACTCTTTCCGAGGTAGAGCTTGATACCCCAAAGGGGATCACTCTCACGTTACAGCTTCACGATATTACCCGGGGCGAAACCTATGTCTCCTGTGCGGTACAGAAGGATGCAGGGGATGATCCGGATACCACCAACGGGATCCTGGTCTATGTAAAAGCGGAGAAGTTTTCTATCTCAGCGGCAGAACAGGCCGGGCAGCAGCAGAAAACAGAGAGATCCCGGCCTCAGATCATCCTGGACGGAGGGGTCGGTGTGGGGCGTGTCACCAAGCCGGGACTTTCCCAGAACGTGGGCGAGGCGGCGATCAATCCGGTTCCCAGAGCCATGATCCTGCGGGAAGCCGAAGAGGCGGCCCAGGAATATGACTACGAGGGCGGTCTGAAGCTTACCGTATCCGTCCCTCAGGGGGAGGAGATCGCGAAGAAAACCTTTAATCCCCGTCTTGGCATTCTTGGTGGGATCTCCATACTTGGAACCAGCGGGATCGTAGAGCCATGAGTGAGAAGGCTCTGATCGAAAGCATCCATGTGGAGATGAAGCAGCATTTCTGCCAGGGAGAAGATTTTATCCTGGTGACACCGGGGAATTACGGTGCGGATTATCTCAGGGAGCATATGTCCATTCCCTTTGAGAACAATATCAAGTGCAGCAATTATGTAGGAGAGACCATTGACATGGCCATTGATATGGGCGTAAAGGGCATTCTTTTTGTGGCTCATATCGGTAAGTTTGTAAAGGTTGCCGCCGGGATCATGAATACCCATTCCCACTGTGCTGACGGAAGGATGGAGGTTCTCTGTGCAAGTGCCATCCGTGCAGGGGGCTCTCTGGAATGTGCCAGAGAGATCCTGGAGGCGGGGACTACCGATGAGGCGCTGGCTGTTCTTGACAGCTATGGTATCCTGAAAGAGACTATGGCTGTGGTCATGGAGAAGATCCAGTTTTATCTGGACCACAGATCCTATGAGCAGATCCTTCTGGGTGCTGTGGTGTTTTCCAATGTATACGGACTGCTGGGGCAGACCCGGGATGCAGAGGAGCTGATCCATAAGATACAGGAGCAGGCAGTCGGGGTGAATGATATTTCATGACAGGAAACCCCAGTCCGGATGGAATTTTTTTAGTTTCAGGACAAAATTTGATATAAATAACAGACAGGTTTTATCCTGTCTGGAAAATATAGTTAGGAGGAAAGAAATATGGCAGGTAAATTATATGGTGTAGGTGTAGGACCGGGAGATCCGGAGCTTCTTACCTTAAAAGCACTTCGTCTTGTAAAGGAGGCAGAGGTGATCGCACTTCCGGGACAGGTTCCGGAGGATACGGTAGCGTTTAAGATCGTGGAGGGGGCTTATCCGGAGCTTGGAAAGAAGGAGCTTCTTGCAGTTCCTTTTCCAATGTCCAAGGATCCTGAGGTGCTGAAAAGCTATCACGATGCAGGAGCAGAAAAAGTCAAGGCTGTCCTGGACCAGGGTAAAGACATGGTATTTCTCACACTGGGAGATCCTACCGTGTATTCCACATATCTCTATATCCATCACAGACTTGTGGCTCAGGGCTATGAGACGGAGATCGTTTGTGGCATCACATCCTTCTGTGCAGTTTCCGCCCGTCTGAACACCGGACTTGTGGAGAAGGCAGAGCCTCTTCACGTGATCCCGGCTTCCTATCAGATCGAGGATGCGTTGAAGCTTTCTGGTACCAAGGTCCTTATGAAGGCCGGAAAGAAGATGAAGGATGTGAAGGCGGAGCTGCTTTCCCAGGGGCAGAGGCCATGATGATCGAAAACTGCGGAATGCCGGATGAAAAGATCTACCGGACCGTGGAGGAGATCCCTGAGGATGCAGGATATTATTCCCTGATCATTATCAAAGAAAACAAAGACAGAAGAGAGGAATAGATTATGGTACATTTTGTAGGAGCAGGTCCGGGAGCACCGGATCTTATTACAGTAAGAGGTAAACAGTATCTGGAAGAGGCAGATGTGATCATCTATGCGGGATCTCTTGTAAATCCCCAGCTTCTGGAGTATTCCAAGGATGTGTGCACCATCATAACAGTGCAAAGATGACCCTTGAGGAAGTGATCTCTGTTATGGAGAGAGCAGAGGCTGAAGGTAAGATGACCGTTCGTCTCCACACCGGCGATCCATGTATCTATGGTGCGATCCGTGAGCAGATGGATATCCTGGATGAAAAGGGAATCCCCTATGATTCCTGCCCGGGTGTCAGTGCCTTCTGCGGAGCTGCATCTGCACTGAACCTGGAGTATACACTTCCGGATATTTCCCAGAGTGTGATCATCACAAGAATGGAAGGAAGGACACCGGTGCCGGCAAAAGAGAGTATTCAGTCCTTTGCCGCTCATAATGCGACTATGGTTATTTTCCTCAGTACAGGTATGCTGGAGGAGCTGAGCCGCAGACTGGTGGAAGGCGGATACCGTGAGGATACACCGGCTGCCATCGTCTACAAGGCAACCTGGCCCGATGAGAAGAAGTTTATCTGTACAGTGGGTACTCTGGCCCAGACAGCAAAAGAGAACAAGATCACAAAAACAGCGCTTATGCTGGTAGGTGATGCGGTCAATGCTGCAAGCTATGACAGATCCAAGCTGTATGATCCGGGCTTTACCACAGAGTTCCGTGAGGCTACGAAATAAAATATGAACATTTCCATCATTTGCTTCAGTATGACAGGGCTGGAGACAGGGGAAAGGCTTCAGAGGCTCTGGAAAAAGAGGGTGAGAGTGTCACCCTTGCAAAAAAGAGCCGGTACCTTCCGGATCCGATCTCTGTTTCCACCTCCCAGTGGGCAGGGGAACAGTTCCAGGCAGGAAAAGAGGGCGTGATCTTTGTTGGCGCCTGCGGGATCGCAGTGCGCAGTATCGCACCTTACATTGCCGGAAAAAAGACGGATCCGGCTGTGCTGGTGATCGATGAATGCGGAAAATTTGTCATTGCTCTTCTTTCCGGACATCTGGGCGGAGCCAATGAGCTGGCTCTTCGCTGTGCCGGATATCTTAAGGCGGTGCCGGTTGTGACAACAGCCACAGATCTTCACAGCCGTTTTGCAGTGGATGTTTTTGCAAAAAGAATGGCTGTGCTATTTTTCATATGAAGGCTGCAAAGGAGGCTTCTGCAGCCCTTCTTGCAGGAGAGAGCGTTGGCTTTTACAGTGAGTTTCCATGGGATGGAGAGCTGCCGGAGGGTCTGGTGCTTTGCGGAAAAGACGGAAGGCCCTCAGCTGCAGTGGATCCGGAGGAGGGTGAGACAGCCGGGGAGGCACCGGAAACAGGTATTGCGGTGACGATCCACAGAGCTGCCTGCCCTTTAAAAATACAGTCCATGTGGTGCCGCCCTCTGCAGCTCTGGGAATGGGCTGCCGCAGGGGAAAGGATGCAGCCTCCATCCGGAAGGCGGCAGAGGAATGTCTGAGAGAATCGGATGTTTACAGAGAAGCGCTGAGTGCCATTGCCAGTATCGATCTGAAGAAAGAAGAGGTGGGACTTCTTTCCCTGGCAGAAGTCTGGCAGCTTCCGTTTCTGACCTTTACAGAGGAAGAGCTGAAGGCAGTGCAGGGTGAATTTACCCCGTCACAATTTGTAAAAAAGATAACAGGTGTAGAGAATGTCTGTGAGAGAAGCGCGGTTCTGGGTTGCGGACAGGGTACACTGATCAGAAAAAAAACAGGCCGGGACGGTGTGACCACCGCCCTTGCAGCCGGAAATCGGAGGATACGTTTTGAGTAAGATTTATGTTGTAGGAATTGGCCCGGGTGCGTATGACCAGATGACTGGAAGAGCGATCCGTGCATTAAATGAAAGTGATGTGATCATCGGTTACACGGTGTATGTGGATCTTGTAAAGGAGTATTTTGCAGGCAAAGAGTTCATGACCACACCGATGAAAAAAGAGGTAGACCGCTGTGTACTTGCTTTTGACGAGGCAAAAAAAGGAAAAACCGTTTCCATGATCTGCAGTGGTGACGCCGGTGTCTATGGCATGGCAGGTCTGATGTATGAGGTGGGAGAAAACTATCCGGATGTGGAGCTGACCATTATCCCGGGTGTGACAGCAGCCACAGGCGCGCCGCAGTGCTGGGTGCACCGCTGATCCATGACTTCTGCCTGATCAGCTTAAGTGATCTTCTGACTCCGTGGGAGAAGATCGAGGCAAGGCTTCTGGCAGCAGCACAGGCGGATTTTGTGGTATGCCTTTACAATCCGTCCAGCAGAAAACGTAAGGATTATCTTCAGAAGGCCTGTGATCTGATGATGAAATACAAGTCTCCGGATACTGTCTGCGGCACGGTTGCTCAGATTGCACGTGACGGCGAGACTGCACAGGTCATGACACTGAAGGAGCTTCGTGATACAGAAGTGGATATGTTTACTACCGTATTTGTGGGAAATTCACAGACTAAGAATGTAAACGGCAAGATGGTAACACCAAGGGGATATAAGAATGTATAAAGCCATTGTTTTTGCGGGGACCACCGAGGGCTATGCGCTCTGTGAGTTCCTTGCGGAAAATCATGTTCCGGTCTATGCCTGTGCAGCCACGGAATATGGCGGCTCCCTTCTGAAGGAAAATGAATTTCTCCATGTCAGCGCCGGAAGCTGAAAACCGAAGATATGGAGGAGCTTTTCCGGAGGGAAGCGCCGGAGATCGTTCTGGACGCCACTCATCCTATGCAGCAGAGGTGACAAAAAATATCCGGACTGCCTGTGAGAACGGAAGCATTCGCTATCAGCGTGTCCTTCGCCCGGAGGGGGAGAAGAACAGGGAAGCCATCTATGTGGAAAGCACGGAGAAGGCGGCAGAGCTTCTTTCCGGCACAGAGGGGAACATTTTTCTTACCACAGGAAGCAAGGAGCTGTCTAAATTTACAGTGATCCCGGATTACCAGGAGAGGCTTTTTGCCCGGGTGCTGTCCATCCCTTCCGTGATCAGCTCCTGCGCGGAGCTGGGGATCGAAGGAAAGCATCTCATCGGTATGCAGGGGCCATTTTCCACAGAGATCAACGAAGCTATGCTTCGACAGTTTCAGTGCAGCTATCTGGTCACCAAGGATACCGGTCTGGCAGGTGGATTCCCGGAAAAGATGGAGGCTTGTCAGCGCTGCGGCGTCACACCTGTGATCATCGGAAGACCATTGCAGGAGGAGGGGCTGTCCCTGCCGGAAGCAAGGGTATTTCTGGCAAAGCTGTTCGGCCTTAGCCTGTCACAGAGGGTTTCTCTTGTAGCATCGGCATGGGTGCGGAAAAAAACCTGACCCTGGAAGGAAAGAAGGCCTTTGATGAGGCGGAGCTTCTGATCGGTGCAAAGCGTATGACAGATGCCGTACAGAGGCCGGGGCAGATGGTTCTCCATGAGTACCGCAGTGATAAGATCGTGGAGTATATCAAGACACATCCACAGTACCGTACCGTTGCCATTGCCCTTTCCGGCGATGTGGCTTCTACAGCGGCGCAAGAAAGCTGATGGATCTTCTGGATGGTGATGTCCAGGTGATCTGCGGGATTTCTTCCGTTGTTTATTTTATGGCGAAGATCGGTCTTTCCTGGGATGATGCCAGGATCGTCAGCGCTCATGGAAGAGACTGCAATCTGATTGCCCTGATCCGGCATAACCCCAAGGTTTTTTCCATTCTGGGAACAGAGGATGGGGTAGCTCGTCTGGCTTCTCGTCTGGTTGCGTATGGAATGGGTGATGTGACCCTTTATGTGGGAGAAAATCTTTCCTACGAAAATGAAAAGATCTTTCATGCCAGTGCGGCAGAGCTTACAGAATACCGGGGAGATGCGTTAAGCGTGGTAACTGCGTGCAATGAAAAGGCACTACCTTTGCCCGCAGTTCACGGGATCTGTGATGAGGAATTTCTTCGTGGGAAGGCGCCTATGACAAAGGAAGAGGTGCGTACGGTTTCTCTGTCCAAGCTTCGTCTTCAGGAGGATTCTGTCTGCTATGATGTGGGAGCGGGCACAGGCTCGGTTTCTGTTGAGATGGCGCTTCGTGCCTGGAAGGGGCAGGTCTATGCCATCGAGAAAAAGGAAGATGCCCTTGCTCTTCTGAAGGAGAACAGGCGGAAATTTGCCACAGACAATCTGGAGATCGTGCCTGGTACTGCGCCGGAAGCGATGGTGGAACTGCCTGTTCCGACACATGCCTTTATCGGCGGGTCCTCCGGAAACATGAACGAGATCATCCGGCTTCTTCTGGACAAAAATCCAAAAGTACGGATCGTGATCAACTGCATCACCCTGGAGACGGTGACGGAAGCATGAATGCCATACGAGATTTCAGCCTAACGGATGTGGATATCGTACAGCTGTCTGCGGCAAGATCAAAATCTATCGGAAGGTATCATATGATGATGGGTGAGAATCCGATCTATATCATTTCCTGCAGCGGAAGAGGGGAGGAGATTTAGGTGAAGATCCCGAGAATACTTCTTGCGGCAGGTGCCAGCGGAAGCGGAAAAACCCTGATCACCTGCGGGCTGCTTCAGGCGCTGGTGAACCGTGGCCTTAAGGTGGCTTCTTTTAAATGCGGCCCGGATTACATAGATCCTATGTTCCACAGCCGTGTGATTGGTACAAGATCCCGAAACCTGGATACGTTTTTTACAGATGGAGACAGAACCCGGTATCTTCTGGCAAAGAACGCATCGGACTGTGAGATCGCAGTGATGGAGGGAGTCATGGGGTATTATGACGGTGTAGGAGGGATCACCTCCAGAGCCAGCGCCTATGATCTGGCCTCCACCACAGATACACCGGCGATCCTGATCGTAAACAGCCGTGGCATGAGTGTTTCCCTGGCTGCCTATGTAAAGGGCTTTCTGGAATAACAAAAAGGACAGTCATATCTGCGGCGTGATCTTTAACCAGATGTCTCCCATGCTGTATCCCAGGATGAAGAAGCTTCTGGAAGAGGAGCTTTCCGTAAAGGTGCTGGGATATGTTCCGAAGGTGGAGGACTGTGTGATCGAAAGCCGTCATCTGGGGCTGGTGCTTCCGGAGGAGATCCCGGAGCTGAAAAGCCGTCTGCAGAAGCTTTCCGAGGTACTGGAGAAAACCTTGGATATCGATGGGATCCTGGAGCTTGCAGGGGAAGCACCGGAGCTTGCGGCACCGGAGACGGAAATGCTGATACAGAAGGATACTGCCTTCGGATACCGTACAGAGGAAAAGGTGCGGATCGGTGTGGCGGATGATGAAGCCTTCTGCTTTTTCTATGCGGATAATTTCAATCTTCTGGAGCAGATGGGAGCGGAGCTGGTACGTTTTTCCCCCATTCATGACAGAGAGCTTCCTGAGGATCTGGACGGGCTTCTTTTAAGCGGCGGTTACCCGGAATTAAACGGGGAGGCGCTGGAAGAAAATCAGGAAATGTGCACCCGGATCCGGGAAGTTATCCTGGATGGAATGCCTTGTCTGGCAGAATGCGGCGGATTCATGTATCTTCATCAGGAGATGGAGGATATGGAAGGAAAGCAGCGCAGAGTCTGCGGGGTGATCCCTGGAAGGCTTACCGCACACCGAAGCTGAACCGGTTCGGCTATATCATCCTTACGGAAAAACAGGATACCGGACTTGGTGAGATCCCGGCTCATGAATTCCATTACTTTGATTCCACAGATTGCGGAGAGGATTTTCATGCGGCAAAGCCGGCATCCAAAAGAGGATGGGATTGTATCCATGACCGGGGCAGGCTGATGGCAGGATTTCCGCATCTTTATTATTACGGAAATCCCAGGGTTCCGGCACGCTTTCTGAAGAACGCACTGGAATATAAGAAAGAACGGAGGCAGAAAAAAGATGCTGAAATATAGTCTTCCTGCACTGGTCATAGGATTTGTGCTGGATCTTCTGATCGGAGATCCCAGATGGCTTTATCATCCGATCTGTGTCATCGGCAATCTGATTGCAGTGCTGGAAAAGGTGATCCGGAAGATTTTTCCGAAAATCACGGCGGTGAGCTGACAGGAGGCTTTCTGATCGTAGTGCTTGTCTG
>ENA-OQLB01000878-OQLB01000878.1-human-gut-metagenome-genome-assembly--contig:-NODE-878-length-14932-cov-4.402702_pt1 | contig 14932 bp, 22 predicted proteins | sample MGYA00242656_ERZ504813 | MGnify/ENA primary metagenome ERZ504813 (study PRJEB26092, sample SAMD00036388) | human gut metagenome | host: Homo sapiens | study: EMG produced TPA metagenomics assembly of... | reverse complement strand
AACTTCTTTGCCTTCCATATTTAATACAGATACTGTTGCCATCTTATATAGTCCTCCTTTCTTCTAAAGACCTACGCCTTTACTGATTCTTTTAACATTACTAAAGATTTTTTAGGTCCTGGTACGGCACCTTTAACTAAAATAATGTTCTGATCAGCGTCAACTTTTACGATTTCAAGATTCTGAATAGTAACTCTTTCTGCTCCCATTTGTCCTGGCATTTTCTTTCCTTTGAATACTTTGCTAGGATCAGAAGCCATACCATTAGAACCTGCATGACGATGATATTTAGAACCATGGGCAGATGGACCTGATTTCAAACCGTGACGTTTGATACCACCAGCATATCCTTTACCTTTTGATGTAGCAGTTGCATCGATTTTGTCTCCTGCTGCGAAGATGTCAGCTTTGATTTCCTGACCTACTGTGTATTCTTCAGCATTCTCAAATCTGAATTCTCTTACGAATCTTTTTGGTGCAACTCCTGCTTTATCGAAGTGTCCTTTCTGTGGTTTGTTGATTCCTTTTTCTTTCTTGTCAACAAAACCAACCTGAACTGCGCTGTATCCGTCATTCTCTTCTGTCTTTACCTGAGTAACAACACAAGGTCCTGCCTGTAATACAGTAACTGGAGTTAAAACTCCATCTTCGTTGAAAATCTGAGTCATTCCAACTTTTGTTGTTAAAATCGCTTTTTTCATTTTGATTGTTCCTCCTATTTAATCTACAGCGGATTATAACGCTTAACGTTGTAATCATCCTAGACGCTACAAGCTTAAGGGGATACCTCATTTACTCATAACCCTGTAGGGATTACCTATTTGTTTTTCATCTTGATATCAATGTACACACCAGCTGGTACTTCTAATTTAGATAATGCATCAACTGTTTTCTGTGATGGTGTGATGATATCAATCAGTCTTTTGTGAGTTCTCTGTTCGAACTGCTCTCTGGAATCTTTATATTTGTGAGTCGCTCTAAGAATTGTGATGATCTCTTTCTTAGTTGGCATTGGAACTGGTCCACTCACCTTAGATCCTGTCTTCTTAACTGTTTCAATAATGCTTTTTGCGCTTGCATCGATTAACTGATGATCGTATGCTTTTAATGTAATTCTCATTACCTGACTTGCTGCCATAAAAAAAAGCCGCCTCCTTTTCGTACTATAAATGTTTTTGTAGCACGACAAGTGGTGACTGTACACTCCTCCGTGTGTATCGTGAAATCTACACACTGCGTCTCTATTCCGGACTACACCGGTGTTCAATAGATTGTATATTCGTACAGTGACTTGTCGCCAGTTTTAACAACTTGACATTCGCTCCACGGAAAACCTGCAAAGGCTTTTGCCTCTACAGCAACCTCACGCTTCAACGCTATCAAGGTCACAACATTGCTATTATATATGATGTTTCAAATTAATGCAAGGGGTTTTTCGATTTTTTTTTGCATGTTTTTGATAAAATACAAAATGTAGTGTTTTCTGTATGAGTATTACCGTTTTAGACACAAGATAATCTTTGTTTTTTATATTTTTTTGCATAAATGAAAACGAGTTCTTTCCTTATTATTTATAGAAAAAACTCGTTTTGCAATTCTTGTTTTGTTTTACTTATTCCATATTTGCATGTCTCTTGAACAGATCTTCACTGTTCTGGTTTGTGATTCTCATCAGATCCATTACCATTGCATCATATGTGATCCAGCTTAATTCTTCAAAGGAAGAGCCGGATGCCTGAACACTTCCTCCTTTATTCTGATCCACACATTTTTCTGTTACTCCAGGAATCTTAATGATCGCATCCGCCATAGATCCGATTTTATTTTCTGGGAACATGGTAAGAGTCGCTACTTTTGCTCCCTGATCCTTAGCTTTTTTTGCATTTGATACAAGACTTGCTGTATTTCCTGAACCCGATCCCAAAATCAGAAGATCACCTTCCTGAATTGATGGTGTTGTAGGTTCACCAACAAAATATACTGTATATCCAAGATGCATCAATCTGTTTGAAAATCCTCTTGCTGCAAATCCTGAACGCCCTGCACCTCCAACAAAGATTCTTTTCGCTTCTGTGATCAGTTTTTCTACTGATTCTAAACCTTCATTATCAATCTGCTTTGCATTTCCTTTTAATTCATCAAGAATCGCAAAAATATTCTTTGCTTCTGACATACCATAACCTCCTGACTGAGTTTCTTTCTATTTGTTAATACCTTTTATATCTTTTAATTTATAACATTGCTTCTTTGATCGCTTTTGCTTCTGCAACTGGATCTTCTGCATTTCCGATCGCACTTCCAACAATTACGATATCTGGTTTTAACTCTACGTATTTCGCGATTGTTTTGCTGCTGATTCCACCTGCTACTGCAATTTCAGCTTTCTTAGAGCTTTCCTTCATAACTTTCAGATCACCAATCGGTTCTCTTCCGACTGCCTGTGCATCTGCACCTGTATGAACTGCTAATACATCAACTCCAACTTCTTCAAGTTCTGCGACTTTTGCTGGGATATCTTCGATCGTGATCATATCAACAACTAATTTCTTTCCATAGTCCTGTGTTGCTTTGAATGCACCTTTGACTGTTAAAAGGTCTGCTGCTGCACATACTGTTACATAGTCTGCTCCTGCTTTGATTGCATTCTCAGTTTCTAAGTAACCACCATCCATGATCTTGCAGTCTGCTAAAACTTCTTTGTCTGGGAATTCTTTTTTCATTCTTTCTACTGCATTATTTCCTGCGTCCAGACAAATTGGTGTTCCAACTTCAATAATATCGATATAATCTTTTACCTTTTCTACAAGTTTGATTGCTTCTTCTGTTTTCATTTCATCTAAAGCTAACTGTAATTTCATTTCTTTTCCCTCCAGTCTAGTAATTCTTCATTCCGATCGGCACTGCCGGTTCTGATAAAAAGTTTCTTTTATTTCGTCATCTAAATCTACAATTGTCAGAGATGCTCCATTCATATCCAGCGATGTTACATAATTCCCGATATAAGTTTTCCATACTTTGTGCCCAGCCTTTGCTAACACTTTTTCTACTTCATCGTAAAGCACATATAATTCCATCACTGGTGTTGCTCCTAAACCAGAAAGCATCACTGCAACTTCTTTTCCTTCTTCAAAATCAAAATCATTTAAAATGGTTTCTGCCATTTCCTGTGCCATTTCACTTGCCGATTTTAATTTTTCCACTTTTGTTCCGGCCTCGCCATGATGTCCTACTCCAAATTCCATCGTTCCATCTTCGATCTTAAAATTTGAATGTCCTAATGCCGGGATCACACATGGTTCCAATCCAACACAAATGCTTTTTGTGCGGTTGACTACATTTTGGCTGATGCGATAACATCATCAAGACTTCCGCCTTTTGCTGCTCTTGCTCCACCTACTTTCCACATGAAAAATCCACCAGCAATTCCATGTCTTTGTTCTTTTACTGCCTTTGGTGCAGATGCTACATCATCATTTGCAACGACATATTTTACTTCGATGTCATCATCTTCTGCCATCTGAACTGCCATCTTTACATTCATGTTGTCTCCGGCATAATTCCCAAATAATACTGCAACTCCTTCTCCCTGATCAGCATCTACGATCGCATCATAAAATGCCAGTGCAGGGGGAGATGCAAACACTTCACCGATTGCGACACTGTCAAGCATTCCGTCTCCAAGATAACCTACGAATGCGGGTTCGTGCCCGCTTCCTCCTCCGGTTATCACTCCAACTTTTCCTTTTTTCATCTCTTTCATGGAAATGACATGATCATTTTCTTCTGAAAATCTAACTTCTGGATTAGCCTTTACCAGACCTTTTAACATATCATCTACGATGAAATCTGGATTATTTACAAATCTCTGCATGTTTAATCATTCACCTTCTTCCAGCAATCTCAAGGATGCATCTGCAATCGCTTTTAATATCAAGTAACATGATGTTGCTCCTGCATCCTGATGTCCTCTAGATCGTTCTCCTAAACGGCTTGCTCTTCCTATTTTAGCTACCATTGTTTTTGTAGATTCCAATCCTTTCTCTGCCACTTCTGTCATCGCCTTTAATGCCTGTTTAAAATCTGACTTGTTGCTTTCATATGCTTCAATCGCAGGAGATAAAACATCGATTAATGTTTTATCTCCTGGTTTAGCATCTGTCAGATCAGATAAATTAGAATAGGCTTTACAAAGCATTTCTGACATAACCTGACTGTCAATGACTTCCATTTTTTTTGATGCAACACTAAGGCCTCTGAAAAAACTTCCATATAAAGGTCCCATAGAACCTCCGATTTTGCTGATCAAAATCTTACTGATTGTCAGAAAACCTTGGCTCATATTGACACCATCTTTCTTTTCAAGCTCTTCCTGAGCAAAAGTCATTCCCTTGTTCATGTTAATACCATGATCTCCGTCACCAGCTTCTCCATCAATTTGACTTAGGTAATCTCTGTTTTCTTGAATTGTACTGATAACTTTATCCACTAATTTTATGCCATCTTTGTTTGTAAACTCCATTTATTTGTTTCCTCCAGTTTTAGAAAATACCGAAAAATGCTCCTACTAATGAAACTGCAACGATCATTAGCATGATAACAACCATGTTCTGGTTTTTCTTATTTAACCACCAGTAAACTGCTAATACCGCTAATAATGGTAATAATCCCGGTACAATTCCATCTAAGATATTCTGAATAACATATGGTTCATTTCCTTTACCAAATGTGAACTGAAGTGGTGTAGACAATTTCACATATGTTGATGATAATGCACCCATCATATAAATACCAAGCGCACTTGCCGCTGTTAATAACTGCTGAATCTTACCAGATCCTAATATACTACGTACAGATGAACGTCCTTTGCGATAACCAAATGCTGCAAAGTTTGTTCCGATGATCATCTGAATGATCGGCAATAATAATAATACGAAACATCCAATTGGACTTCCCTGTGCAGATAATGTTGCACCTAAAGCGAAGATGATCGGTTTAAATGTTGCCCAGTCTAAGGAATCTCCAACACCTGCCATAGGTCCCATTAATCCAGATTTAACACTCGTGATAGTTTCATCATCGATTGGGGCTCCTTTTGCTTTCTGCTCTTCCATGGCGATCGTAATACCATTGATCACAGATCCAAATACAGCTTCTGTGTTGTAAAATACCATGTGACGTTTTAATGCTGCTGTAAAATCTTCTTTTTTCTTATACAGTTTCTTAAAGATCGGGATCAGTGACATACAAAATCCTAACGCCTGTAAACGTTCATAAGAAATTCCTGTTTCTGCAAAAAAGTAATATGTTAACCAGCTTTTCTTGACATCTTTTTCTGTAATCTCTTCTGGGAGATATTCCTGTTCTAATTTCTTTTCTTCTGCCATAACCTTACGCCTCCTCTGCTTTTTTATTTGAGAATGTCATAACAAGTAAAATGACACAAACTCCGAATATTGCTGCTTCAAATACAGTAATTTTACTAACAATTACAAGGAAATATCCAACAAAGAATAATGGCATTAATTGTTTCTTTCCGATTACAAATAATGTTAACGCAAATCCTAATGCTGGAAGTAAACCACCAGCTACACTGAATCCTTCTGTTAACCATGTTGGTACTGAGTTCATGAAATTCTGCACTGCATCTGCTCCGTACATATTTGCTAAGAATGGCACTGGGAATCTCATGAAGAAACTTAAGATTGTTGGAAGTACTACGTTACAAATTACGATTCCTTTTGCATTTCCGTCTTCTGCGTATTTATCTCCCATATGTACAAATACTACATTGACTGTTTTTCTGATCTGATCTAAGAATACACCAAGTACTCCAACCGGTACTGCAAGTGTGATTGCCTGTGCACTTGTCATACCTGCACTTAATGCGATTGGAATAGCTATCAAACCTGCTAAACAATCATCCGCTGGAAGGTTTGATCCAGCAGCAACTAATCCAATATAAAGAATCTGAACAGCTGCTCCAATAATGATTGCCTGTTTGACATCTCCCATGATCAGACCAATCCATAATGCTGCTACTAATGGCTGACGTTGGATATGCATGTGTAAATGCATATCAACGTCAGTTTTCATGATCCAGTAATAAATTCCCGTAAAAATACTAACACCTAACATATGTTATCCCCTCACTTTCTTCGCCGCACCATCCAGTGATAATTTTTTCTCTTCTGGTGTTACCTGAAATGTTACTTCTGCTCCAGTATCTTGAATTGATAAAAGATCCTGTACATCTTTCTCATCAATAGAAATTCCTTTTACAACCGATGTTCTTCCATTTCCGCTTCCGAGTCCACCGATCTGTACTTGTTTAAATATAATTCCTTTATCACACTGACTTGCAGTCTTCGATGCCTCTGAACAGGACTAATACATTTCCTTTGTCATATTCACCGCCATTTGCATTTGCTACAAAATCATCAATAGAAATTACATCCACCGTCATTCCCGGAGGTGCTGCCATTACATAAATGTCAGCCATAAATTCGTCTTTTGACAATGCATCATTGACAACTACGATTCTTGTCGCAGAAATCTTGTTACTCCATTTCGTAATTACCTGACCGTGAATTAAACGAAAAATCGATTCGAACTAATTTAATTCCTTCCATCATAGCCCCCTCCTTTCTTTCATTATTTTTCTGATATTTCTGACTCCATCTTTTGCCGCATTCATTAAGTCTTCTTCCAACTCATCACCTTTTAACATTCCTCGCTGCATTTCAGCTTCGATCAGCATTGCAAGGTTCAGTCCTGCAAGTACTGTATAGTTTTTCTCTAATGCAAATCTTGCTGCTGTGTTAGAAGGAGTTCCGCCAAATAAATCTGTTAAAATGATCGTATCATCTGGTGCCTTATCAAGCAGCTCTTTTAATTCCATCGCCAGATCCATAGGATCGGTACCTTCCATCAACGAAAGACTATAGACATTCTTAAGTTCTCCCGCGATCATCTCTGCGCTTCCCTTTACTTCCGCTCCTAATTTTCCATGTGTTATAAGAATTATCCAAGGTTTCATCTCTGTCTGCATACCATTTCCTCCTAAACTAATTCATGTTATCCTCTGGATTTTCCGCCTGTAATATTCATGATCGTTCCAGTGATATATGATGCATGATCTGATAACAAATATGTTACTAAATCTGCGATTTCATCTAATTTACCAACTCTTCCTAATGGAATTACTTTCTGATAATCTGTAGAAACACTTCCCGCTTCCTGTCCTCTTGTGTAAGCCAGTTCTTTTACATGTTCTGGATTTCCCATTGGCGTTGGCTCATTGATTCCTGGTGCAACTGCTACGACTCTTACATTATAAGCTCCTAATTCTTTTGCCCAAGATAATGTAAATGAATTTACCGCTCCTTTTGTTGCTGAATAAATATTCTGTCCTTTAGAACCTTCCATTCCAGCTTCAGAACTCATATTTAAGATTACTCCACTTTTTTGTTTGATCATAATTCTTGCTGCTGCCTGTGCACAGAACATAACACCTTTTACATTAACACCCATCATGAAATCAAAATCATCTTCACTGTTTTCATGGTTTGGATCACTATGATAGTAGTCTACTAACATCCTTGGTCTGTTGACTCCAGCGTTATTTACCAAACAATCAAGTTTTCCGAATTTCTCGACTGTTTTATTTACCATTTCTTCTACTTCTTCTTTTTTGGTAACATTACATTTTACATACATGACGTTTTCATTATCATCATATGCATCACAGTCTGCCATATCTGCGATTACAACTTTTGCATGATTCTTTAATAATGCTTCTACGATATGAGATCCGATTCCCATACTTCCACCAGTTACAATTACCACTTTGTCACTCATGTCAATCCACTCTTTACTCATCAGTTACCTCCTTTTGTTGGCTTTATTTTTTCTCATTCGGATGTTCTGTATAGACGTCCTTACGTCTTGACATAATAGTAACACCACTTTTTGCAAAAATCAATCCATAAAAACACACAAAAAATCACATCAATTTTCGTCATTTCTTACAAAAATGTGACTTTTTTTGTATTTTGCAATATTTTTTTCACAAATTTTCTCATTCAGCCCACAATATAAATGTGCTGGTAAATTTTGTTATATTATGATAAGATACAGATATGGAAATTAGTTATACCCCCAATAATTCCTATATATTTTTTATCTTATTAAACAGAGGTTTTGTATGAAGAAAAATTCCAAATCAAAAATAAAATCAAACAGTCCGCTTCCTCTTTACTTTCAGATCAAAGAAGACCTCAAAAGCAAAATAGAAAACGGTATTTTGAACGAAGGTGAGTATTTACCCTCTGAATTTAAACTTATGGAGCGATATGGTGTCAGCCGTCCTACAATACGACAGGCTGTTGAAAATCTGTGTCAGGAAAATTTTCTTGAGAAACAACGCGGAATCGGTACAATGGTCAAAAGCAAGAATTCCAGACTTTCCACGAGAAATCTTGGTGATCTGCTCAATTTCAATGAAGAAGCTCAAAAAAAATCCTATATATCTTCAACGGATGTTCTTGAATTTTGTACTGTTCCATCCAATCCTTCTTTAAAAGAGGTTTTCGGAGACGATGTTTCTTCTTTTTACCGTATCAAACGTCTTCGTTTTCTGGATCACAAACCAGCAGAATTAGTTACAACTTATATTCCAAAATATCTGATTGAGAATCTAAACGATTACGATCTTACTAAAAATTCTTTATTTGATATTTTAGAACGCGAAAAGAATATCTACGTTGATTATGCCGAAAAACTCCTGCGTGCAGTAAATGTTTCAAAAGATGTTGCAAAATATTTAGAGATCGTACCAAATACAGCCGTCCAGTTTGTTCACACGGTAACTTATAATACAAAGGGCATTCCTATTGAGTACTCAGATGCATTTGATGTCAATGAATTTTCAAATTTCAAATTGATCGTTAAAAAAAACAGAGGTCATGACTGTTGAGCCATGACCTCTGTTTTTTCTTATTTTTACTTGTTGCATTTTTCTTCTAATTCATGATAATTTTTTATGATTTCGTCAAAGATTCTGCTTCCTTTTTCAATTTCAGTAAAATGTGTAACAGCTTCTTCAATTCCATGTTCTTTGACATATTCTAATAATTCTACAGATTGTTCATCTTCTTTTACATCAAACATAAAAGCAGCTGCAATTCCTTTTATGATCAGTCCATTTTCCAGTCCTCTTTCCTCACATTGCACTGCCGGTCCTACAAGACGATCTTCGTGACCTAATTTACGAATTGGTGCTCTCGAAATTCTAGCAACAGTATCTGTAACTCCAGGTGTCAGGAATCTGTTTAACGCAAAGTCAATATAGTCTGCCATTTGTTGATGCGTAAATCCGTGTTTCTTCTCTAATAATACACCGATTTCCAACATAACACTTCTTGTCATTTCCACATTTTCTTCTTTCGCAAAATAATCCTGAATAATATCATATCCCATTATATGTGCAATATATCCTGACCAGGCATGTCCCCCATTGATCGTATATAATTTTCTCTCGAGATATTTTTTTTAAATTATCTGTATATTCCGGTCCTTTAATCGGCAGGTTCTGAGGGTCTGCTAATTTATCAACTTCAATTACTAATTCATAGTCTTTTCCTATTTCAATCCCATCACGTCCATCTCTGTCTGTTCCGAATACCATTCGGTCAACTGCTGTATTTGGCACTGCTGCAATCTGATCTAGTTCTTCTTTGGTAATGATTCCCGTCTTTATGATTTCTTCTTTTAACATATCTCCACAGAATAATGCATTTTCACAAGGAATTACATTTACTTTCGTTTTTCCTGCTTCTAACCTTGCTTTCAATCCCTGTGCCAGACTTCTAGCAATCTTTGGGAAATTATCTGCCAAACTGCTGTTGTTACAAGACCTGCTTCTACGATTGCATCTGTTACTTCTTCTGGTTGTGTGATCGGTGATAATGCTGATACGTGGTCAATCTCTTTTCGTTGATAGTTATCTTCGATCAGATATAAATAATAATTGTGGTATTTGTTTAATTCATCATTCAGTTTTTCATTTACATCTACAAATGTAATCTCATACCCTGTCTCATGAATCAGGTCGGCAATGAATCCTCTTCCGATCTTCCCCGCTCCAAAGTGTACCGCTTTCATTTGTTTTCCTCCTTCTATGTGATTTTATGTGTTTTTATGTGGTTTTATGTTTAGATAGTACAACTATTTTTATTTTATGTCAATACATTTTAGGTCAAATGTGACTTTTTGTTTATTTATTCAACATTATTCACAATAATTGACTATTTATCACAAATCGTATAAAATATAATTAAAATAATAAATACGAAAGGGGTATGTTATGGGTAAGATCATTGCAGCCGAACGTCAAAAAGAAATTTTAAAACTTTTACATGATAATGGAAGTGTGAAAATAGGACAACTTGCGGATTATTTTGAAGTATCTCGTGAAACAATTCGCCGCGATCTTTCTTATCTGACAGAAATAGGTGCCGCTCAAAGAAGTCATGGCGGGGCTACTTCCATTTATGAATTTGGCAATATTCCAATTGAAACTAGAATCAATAAAGATGCGGATATTAAGACGAAACTATGCGAAAAAGCTCTAGAATTTATTCCTCAAACTGGAGTGATTTATCTGGATTCTGGAAGCACGATCGTTCATATGGCACAACTTCTTGCGCAGAGAGCTGGATGTACGATTGTTACTTCATCACTAAGTGCAGCGAATGTTTTATTAAACAGCGATAATACAACAATCATTACTGGCGGTCAGTTAAATCCTGGGAATATGTCAATCGAAGGATTCCAGACAACAAGCTTCATTAACACCTTAAAGGTCGCTGTATCTTTTCTTGGTACAAACGGATTCGAACAACACAAAGGACCTGCTGTTTCTGATTTTACAGATGCGCAGACAAAACAGGCAATCCTTCCGAATGCTAAGATCAATGTTGTAATTTCTGATAGTTCAAAAGCCTCTACTTCTGCCTTGGTGCAGTATGCGAGCTGGCGGGATATTGATTATTTTATTACTGACAGTAATCTTCCAAAGCCAATGTATGATATGATCAGCGAGATGACGAAAGTAATACTTGTGGATGTGAATTCGTAAATTATTGTCAACATCTAGAAACGGAGGTAAGAGCCATAAAAAATAAAATTAAAGTATTATCAGGAGCACAATTAAAATACATTGCATTTTTATCAATGCTGATTGATCACACAAATAAGGCATTGATCTATCCAAATTTAAATGGTGGCCGATTGAATACAGTTAGTGACATATTTGACATTATCGGGAGAATTGCATTCCCAATCTTTGCATTTTTACTTGTAGAAGGTTTTTTTAAAACAAGAAGCAGAGCTAAATACCTTGTAACTTTATTAGTATTCGGGGTAATTTCAGAAGTTCCTTTTGATCTGTTTACAACAAAGCAATTTTTTGAACCAAACTGGAATAACATTATGTTTACGTTAGCACTTGTACTTGTTACAATTTGGATGATCGACGTGTTAAAAAAGAAAATGGAGAAGTTTCCTAAGATATTATGGTTTCTCTTGTCATTTGTGATCCTGGCGGTCATGTGCCTGATTGCTGCCATTCTCAGCCTTGACTATGATTGTCATGCAATTTTAATTGGATATTTTTATTATATTTTTCATGGAAGAGAACTTATTGCAATTCCATTTAATTTCTTATCCATGTATAAAGAACCATGGGCACTTCTTGGATTTGGATTGGTACTTACGTATAACGGAGAACGTGGAAAACAGAATAAGCTGATCAATTATTTATTTTATCCTGTCCACTTGCTGATACTTGGACTGTTAAGAATATACTTAGGAATATAAACCAAAAATTTATCAGTCAATATTATATATAGAAAGAACTCGTTTTGCAATTATTTCATTCTTGTATTTTTCCGTCTACCATCTTAACGATCCTATTACATTTTGCTGCAATATTGGGATCATGTGTTACAATTATAATTGTTTTACCTTGTTGATTCAGCTTAGAAAAGATTTCCATCACTTCTCTCCCCGTTTCCTGATCTAATGCTCCCGTTGGTTCATCAGCCAAGATGATCTCAGGTGAATTTACGATTGCTCTTGCTATCGCTACTCTTTGCTGCTGTCCTCCTGATAAATCGCAAACCCTTATTTCTTTTTTATCTTCTATTTCTAAACTTTTTAGTATGCTCTCAATATGTTCTCTTTCTTTTTTTAATCTCTTTTTTCTATATCGAAGTGGCAATCTTACATTTTCATATACTGTCATTTCATTTATCAGTGCAAAATCCTGAACCACAAAGCCAAATTTTTCATTTCGTAATCTGGCTTTTTCTTTTTCAGGATAATCTGAGATTTCATTTCCATCAAGGAAATATTCTCCTTGTGTTGCACGATCCAAACAACCCATAATATTCATTAATGTTGTTTTCCCCGCCCCTGACGGTCCCATCAGAGCAATATAGTCTCCATCTTCTATACAAAGATCAATATCCTTCAGAATTGTCGTTTCTTTACAATATTGCTTTGATATATTCTTTAATTCAATCAATTTTACGCCCTCTATTTATGAAACATTTTTATCTTTATATACCATCGTTATTAACATCAGTGAAAAAATCAGCACAAATATCTGTAATAAAAAGTTTGATGACATCCATTTTCTCTCATGACTATTAAGTTCTTCCCACTCTTTACAATTATGTAAATATTCAATTAGCTTATCTGTATTATTATCATAATCATATTGCGAAATTCTTTTATACAGTTCTAATTCTGTAAAAAGTCTAACGGAATTTGACTCAATACAGCCGGTATATTCATCTATATAAACATATATTTTCATATCATCATTCATTTCTTCATAATATATCTTGCTACTAGTTGAATACTCTATACTATATGCACGTAATTTTATATCTTTAGGCAAAGCATTTTCTCCATCCATCGAATGAATAACATTAAATATAAATACTTTCATTTGATCATCTGAAATACTTTGCTTTATATCTTTTATAATAAATTTTTGTTTTAAATAATGAATAACTTCTTCTGCACTTCTTTCACCAATAATTGATGGATCTTTATATTTTTTTATCAATGTTTTAACGAATTGATTCATATTAAATTGCTACGCTCCTTATTAATTTATATTTGCAGTTCCCCAATTATGCGTAGCTGCCACCCATCCTTTACTTAAAAAATATACATATAATTTAGATGAAACAACTCTAACATATTTAACTGTCTTTGGAATGGATGCATCACCAATATTTACATATCCTGATTTTCTTGCTGTAAATTTATAACTTTTATCTTCGTAAGTTTTATATGTTAATGGCGAAAGCAGATTTGGAGTCATGATTTTTAATTGTTTAAATTTAATATGGTTCATTAGCTGGTTAGATTTATATTTTATATATACATGAACATTCTTTGAATTTCCATTTCTAACTAATGAAAGGCTGCATGTTGCAATTGCATTTGTAGATCTTTCATTCATATCAATCTTCTCTAAATCATCCGTATTAATTTGTGTTTCGATAGGAATTTCATATATCTCCTCGTTATCTTCTGTTAAACCTGATAACTCAGAAATCCCAATACTATTTTGTACAGACTCCGCTGCACTTACATTGGTGCACAATTGCACACTTAAAAATAATGTTAATAAAAAAACGCCACAATATCTATATATTTTCATTTAGTTTTCTCCTCATTGTTTTTTTCCTTAGACACCTGATTCAATTTCTTTATTCACGGTATTGCTTTGATATATTCTTTAATTCAATCAATTCTACACCCTCTATCTTTCCTTCTTCAATTCCTGAATCGGTTTTTTCAACCAATGCATTATCGGAAATGCTGCAACCAGCCCATTCATCAGTAATATTGCAATCAATTGAAGTAAATATTCATATAAATTATTACACAACACAATTGACGGAACACTTGATGTACATATAATAGCCGCTACTGGCAACATAATATTAATACAAATATCCTTTCTTGATGCTCCACAGATCATACGTATTCCGTATTCCGTTTTACGTTCCTCAATCAAATGAACTAACATTGATACTATACTAATGATACAAAATACGGACAAAATTCCATTCATAATCATAATAAAACTGACTTCCGTCCAAAAATCAGCTTTCAGATCATCTATCTGTTTTCTCATGCCATGAATCTCATAATCTTTAAATCCATATTGTCGAATTTTCTTTGTTATTTTTTCTATTACTGCATTGTCATTTATTGAAAACGTCAGATGATTTACATAGCAGCCTCCCCATTCTTTTGCTTGATAAATCATAGGGATTACAATCTGATCATCCATAGACACGACATCTGAATTCAATTCTGTATCTAAATAGGATGCTCCCTCTTCAAGAACTCCTATCACTTTATATTTTCCATCCAGAATCTGTCCTTTTTTTATGTATTCTCCATAATCTGCTCCAACCAGAACCGGTATAAGATTACTTGAAATATCTTCATAATCTTTTTGTGAAAAAACTTTTCCATTTTTGATTTTTATATGATAATAATCCAAAAAAATGTTCCGTGACATATGTAATCTGAAAATATTTTTTTCCTGTATCCTTAAATGCAATAAATTTATCAGGAATCTTACTTGATTTTAACACGATATCCGATACGCCAAACGAAAAAGCTGTATCATTACAAAGTTCATTTATCTCCTTACGAAATTTTTGATATGTTTCAAGTGTGCAATCTGGCATATTATCAGAATTCTGATCCTGAAACGCAAAATATGATTTATCTTTCTTTTCAGAAATCTGTTTTAATTTCTGATGAAACGAAACATATTTTATTGCCAAATGACACGTATATTGACCGATTATAAAGATTAATATCATTTGTAAAAAAA
>ENA-OQLB01000877-OQLB01000877.1-human-gut-metagenome-genome-assembly--contig:-NODE-877-length-14938-cov-1.326041_pt1 | contig 14938 bp, 25 predicted proteins | sample MGYA00242656_ERZ504813 | MGnify/ENA primary metagenome ERZ504813 (study PRJEB26092, sample SAMD00036388) | human gut metagenome | host: Homo sapiens | study: EMG produced TPA metagenomics assembly of... | reverse complement strand
CAATTCCAGGACATTATGATAGTGCTGGAGTAATCAATCGATGGACAAGTAAGTCAGGGCTATGGATAGTTTATTTTGTTGGAATTCATAATGTTTGCGGGATTATCAGTAATAGAACATTTTTCCTAAAACGTGGAATACTGGTGTAGCTATTACTAAGGAAAATCAAAAACATGTTTATCAATTAATAAAAGGAATGATAGTAACCCTGAAATTATGTATCACCACAATATTTATGTTTTTAACACTGTATACGACTTTGATGATTAATTTGCCAAAATGGTTTACACCGCTTTTTCTAATTATTACATTTGGTTCAATGATAGTTTATGGTATAATGATTTATAGAGCTCGATGAAATTACCTAATAATTAAGGGTGTATTAATCTCTTATTAAAAATACGAAAATGATAAGTCATGAATAAACATTCATGACTTTTTCTATATGTAAATGATATTTGTTTTTAATAATAAATTGAACTATCGCTTTTAATAGTGTTCTTCTGTAAAAAAATTATTTCCGTGTCTAATACATTTTTTTCGTACAAAAATAATATATTGATAGCATTCCTTTATATTTTATGTCTTTTCTGTAGACGATAGTTTACAGAAATATATCCTTTTATCATAAATAATGGTTGACCTAAAGTTCACTTTAGGTAGTACAATGTATTTTGAGGTGGTAAAAGTGAAATATCGGGAATTAGGAAGAACAGGTTTAAAAGTTAGTGAAATAGGTTTAGGCTGTGAAGGATTTATGAAAATGGATACTGATCAAGTTAAGAAATTTGTTGCTCAGGCTTCAAAAATGGGAATAAATTTTATAGATTTTTTTTTCATCAAACCCACATGGGCGGAGTGCTTTTGGTAAAGCGATAGCTGGTAACCGTGAAAAGTGGATTATTGAAGGGCATATATGTACTTTTTGGAAAAATGAACAGTATTTGAGAACTCGTAAAATGGATGAAGTAAAAGCTGGGTTTGAAGATTTGCTAGCAAGACTGCAGACTGACTATATTGATATTGGAATGATCCATTACATTGATGCTAAAAAAGATTTCGAAGAAGTTTTTAATGGTGAAGTAATTGAGTATGTAAAGGATTTAAAAAAACGTGGAATTATTAAACATATTGGAATTAGTTCTCATAATCCACTTATTGCAATTGAAGCTGTTAAGACAGGATTAGTTGATGTAATACTGTTTTCAATTAATCCTTGTTATGATATGTTGCCTCCATCTGAAAATGTTGATGATTTGTGGGATGATGAAAGGTATGCGGAACCGCTTTTTAATATTGATTCCAGTCCGTCAAGAATTGTATGAATTGTGCCAAACTAAAGGAGTTGCATTAACTGTGATGAAAGCATTTGGAGGGGGAGATTTATTAGATGAAAAGTTATCGCCGTTTAAGGTTAAAATGACACCGTTACAGTGTATTCATTATTGTTTAACGCGACCGGGAGTAGCTTCGATCATGGCAGGAAGTCATAGTATTAAAGAGATGATGGAGGCATTAGCTTATGAAGATGCAAGTATGGTAGAAAAAGATTTTGCTAATGTTTTAGCTAATATACCAAAACATTCATTTGAAGGAAATTGTGTATATTGCGGACATTGTGCTCCATGTGTCAAAGGCATTAATATAGCTGATGTAAATAAATTTGCAGATTTATGTGTTGCTCAAGGGGAAGTACCAGAAACAGTTAGAGAACATTATGAAGTTTTAGCTCATCATGCAAGTGAATGTATTGAATGTGGGGTATGTATAAAAAATTGCCCATTCAATGTTAAGATTATTGAAAAAATGAAAGCAGCAGTAGCAATTTTTGGTTATTAAAGCTATTGCGTGAGGAAACATTATGGTTGAAAAGTTTGATATAGTAATCACACAACTTGGATTAGAGCGAACAATCCATGTATATTTACCAGAAGATTATTATGATAGTGATGAACAATATCCAGTGATGTATATGTTTGATGGACATAATTTATTTTATGACCATGATGCTACTTATGGAAAATCGTGGGGACTAAAGGAATTTCTTGATACCTATGATAAAAAGTTGATTATTGTAGGAATTGAATGTAATCATGAAGGACAAAAACGCTTAAGTGAATATTGTCCCTATCAAATAGAAAGTAAATATTTTGGTCATCTCAATGGACAAGGAAAGATATTGATGGATTGGGTTGTTAACGAATTAAAGATTCTCGTCGATCAAAAGTATCGCACTTATCCGTTTCGTGAATGCACAGGCATTGCTGGAAGTCAATGGGGGGATTAATGGCGTTTTATACTGTTATTTATTACAATAAGTATTTTTCAAAAGCAGCTTGTATATCGCCATCGATTTCAATGTGTATGGAAGAATTGAAAAATGAATATACTCAAGCTAAAATCATGGAAGATACGCGGGTATACTTTAGTTTTGGAACTGATGAGGTCAAAGGGAAAAATGGGATTCAATGGATGTTGAATAATATCTTATATTTTAATGATAGACTGATTGAAAGTAATGCATCTAGTTATATAAATGTTGTGGAAAAAGGTCAGCATAATGAAGCATCCTGGCAGTTAGAAAATCAAATATATCTAGATTATTTATGGAAATAAAATATTTTTTTAGTGATTGCGATTGCAGATAAAATATATTAAATTAAGGTTATAGCTAAGCATGGTTGAAACCATGCTTTTATTTTTGATTTTACCTAATATGGCTTGTGTGATACAATTATTAAAGATACCAACAAACCAAACAGAAATAATCATTTATAGGGATAAGAAAATGAAACGAAAAAAGAGAAAATTTGCGATAAATGTAATGTCGTTAGCTGTAATACCGATACTGATTTTAGGAATGTTTGTAATCTTTATAACCTCAAGTTAATTTATACTGCCTTAAAGGGCGAAGTTGCTAATAATCTTGAAGATTTGGCTAGAGTATCATATCAAGACTTTGACATGCAATATCCAGGTGATTATTACTTAAATAATAACCATTTATATAAGGGAACAGAAGATATTCAAAATGATTTTAATTTGGTGGATTTAATTAAAAATAATACCGGGGTCGATGCAACTTTGTTTTATCAAGATAAACGCATACTAACAACAATTCGTCAAGAAGATGGCAAAAGAGTTGTTGATACGATTGCACCAGATGAAGTTATCGAAACAGTTTTAAATAATGATAAAGAATTTTTTTCAGATTCTGTTGTAATTAATGATAGTAGTTATTTTGGTTTTACATTGCCCGTAAAAAATACTGATCAGCACGTCGTTGGAATGCTTTTTATGGGGCGTCCACGTGCTGATGTTATGAATCATATTATGCATAATATTTATCTTGTTTCTCTTTCAATCGTTACAATTATGATAATTGCAATTATTGTATCTTATTATTATAGTAAAAAAAACGATTTTTGCTTTAAATACAACAAAACATTTTTTAGGAGCAGTAGCAAATGGAGATTTGACGACTGAAATAGATCCATACGTATTACAGCGTCATGATGAAATTGGTGATATGGGGGCGTTTTGCGGTTATGATGAAAGAGTCTCTTAGTGATTTAGTTGGAAAAGATCCGTTAACGGGATTACATAATCGCCATAGTTGTGATGTGGTTTTAGCGAGTTTAATTCAGCGTGTAAAACAAAAGAACACTTCTTTTGCAGTGGCAATGGGAGATGTTGATTTTTTTAAATATGTTAATGATACATAATGGTCATCAAGCAGGTGACGAAACTTTACGTCAACTTGCTAAAGTTATTTCGACCCATATGGAACACCTGGGATTTGTATTTAGATGGGGTGGTTGAAGAATTTGTCTTGATCTATGAAGATATGGATCGGTATCAGGCTTTTAAGCATTTAGAAATCTTACAAGAACAGATTGATCAAGAGAGTATTTATTGGAAAGATGACAAAGTTAAGATTACAATGACATTTGGCTTAGCGGATTCTAATGAATACAATGATCTTGATGAATTGATCAATTTAATTGATGATAATCTTTATCGAGGGAAAAAAGAAGGTCGTAACCGAATTGTTTTTAATACTTTAAAATAGAAATTAAAACATGACCGTTAAGATAATTTTAACGGTTTTTTAGATAAAGATTTCTAATTGAGAAAATATCTTTAATGTTTCAAAAGATTAGATACAATAGAACTATAAATTATTAAAGGTATGAGGTATGAAAAATGATAAAATTAATTGTATCAGATATGGATGGAACACTATTGGCGCATGATTCATCAATTTCAAAGGGAAATATTGAAGCAATTAGGTATGCTCAAAGTAAAGGAGTGCAATTTGCAATTGCTACCGGGCGTGATTATTCAAGCCTTAAGGGGATATTAGAGGCACATGATTTAAAATGTTTTAGCATTTTAGGAAATGGAGCACAATTTTGTAATGAAAATGGAGAAATTTTATCAAGTGCATATTTTCCTAAAAAATGTTTTAAACAAGTTTTACAAATATTTGATGAACTAAAGATTCATTATATGATTTTTACTGCGAATGGTTTTTATTCAACAGCTGAGCCAAATGTTGTTCGTGATGCTTTTATTGATCGCTGTGTTGTTCAGTTCAAGCGCAAACGAGAGGACTACTTAGATGATGACTGTAATCAAGATATGGCGTGTATGAAGTTAAAAAAAATAGGTGACTTAGATGATTTTATTAATTCTTCAATTGATATTATTAAGGTTGAAGCATTTAATAATGATGTATCATTAATTGAAAAAGCTAAAGAAAAACTTCAGGAAATTGATGGGATAGCTTATTTATCATCATTTGATGATAATATTGAAGTTACCGATAAGGCAGCTCAAAAAGGATTGATTTTGGAAAATGTTATTGAAGAATTAGGTTATTCAAAAGATGAAGTAATGGTTTTAGGTGACGGTCTCAATGATATTACATTATTTGAGCGGTTTAAGTATTCTTTTGCGCCAGGTAATGCTAATGAGACAATTAAAGCAATGGCTTATCAGGTAGTTGGAGCATGTGAAGAAGACGGTGTTTCCCAAGCAATCTATATGATGTTATAATAAAGAGGATTGATAAGATCTTCTTTTTTTGATGGGAGGAATTTAATGATAGAAATTAAATTTTTAAAAAGTACGGATGAATATTGGGATACAATGATTGACTATGTTCAAAATTGTTCTTGGCGTGCTGGTAAATCTTTGGCTAATAAAATGAAGACAGGGTATTTTACTAAATGGCAGTGTGTAGTTGGGGTTTGGTATGATAATAAAATTGTTGGTTTTTCGACTTTTGTTGAAAGTGATAGTATAGATAATAGTGGCTATCAGCCTTTTATTGGCTATATCTATGTGAATCCGAATTACCGTGGTCAACGTTTAAGTGAAGTGATGATTAAAGAAATTATTGTATGTGCAAGAAAAATGGGTTTTAAAAAAATATATATACATAGTAGTGAATTGTTTATATGAAAAATTTGGATTTAAAATAATTGATTGTGGAAAAACGTGCTCGGGAAGATATGAAAATATTTATGAAAGGAAGATTGCTTAATGATTTTGTATTTTAGCGGGACTGGAAATAGCCGATATATTGCAGAGGTAATTAATTCAGTGATTGAAGATAAATTAGTTTCTATCAATGAATGTTTAAAAAATAATTTAATTGTTTCATTAGAGCAGCAGTATATTATTGTTTGCCCTACATATGCGTGGCGTATTCCTCGGGTAGTGGAGCAATTTATTCGGACTAATCATTTTGTTTCGGGAACTAAAATTTATTTTATAATGACATGTGGTGGAGATATTGGAAATGCTGCTAAATATATTAACCGTTTATGTAATGAAAAAAATATGATTTTAATGGAGTCGGAGAGATTGTTATGCCAGAAAATTTTATTACTATGTTTAAGGCACCAGAAAATCCAGAAGTGATTATTTCACATGGTGTAGAAACTGCACTTTTACTAGCAGCTGAAATCAAAGCAGGAAAATATTTTTTAGAAACTAAACCTACGTTTATAGGACGATTTAATAGTGGCATAGTCAATAGGCTTTTTTATCCAATGTTTGTTAGGGCTAAAGGATTTCATGTTGAAGATACTTGTATTGGTTGTGGTCAATGTATCCATGCTTGTCCATTAAAGAACATTAGTCTAGTTGATTCTAGACCTATTTGGGATAAACATTGTACACAGTGTATGGCATGTATCAGTATTTGTCCAAAAGCTGCAATTGAGTATAAAAATAAGACAAAGGGAAAAAGACGCTACTATCTTAAAGATAGTTATAATAAGGAAATTAAATGAAAATTGTAATTACTCCAGCTAAACGGATGAACGATAATATTGATTATATAGACGTAGAAAGTTTACCTGTTTTTTTGCCACAAACGGAGGAACTGCTAGGAATTCTTAAGACACTAAAAGTCGATGAAGTAAAAAAGATGTTAGGTTGCAATGATCAAATTGCTCAAATTGCATACTTGAATTATCAGATGATGGATCTAAAAAAGGACACAGTTCCAGCACTGCTAGCTTATGAAGGAATTCAATATACTAATACGGCAGCTCATGTTTTAACTGATGATGATTATGAATATACAAAACAACATTTACGCATCTTATCTGGATTTATGGTATTTTAAGACCGTTCGATGGTGTTGTGCCATATCGTTTAGAATTAAATAATAAAGTAAAAGACAGAAAAATTTAAAAGTTATAATGTAGTTTTGGAACAGTCGAATTTATGATGAATTGACAAAAGATGATAATCAAATACTAGATCTTGGGGCAAAACAATATACTAAAATCATAAAAAATATTTAACATCTAGCATAAAATATGTTAAATGCCACTTTAAAGAGGAGAGTGATGAAGGGTATAGGGAAATAGGTGTTTATGTAAAGATGGCAAGAGGACAAATGGTTCGTTATTTAATTGAAAATCGAATTGATTCATTTGAGGCAGTAAAACAATTTAATTATTTAGGTTATCAATATTGTGAAGCATTATCAGATGTGGAAACATATGTATTTATACGGAAAAAGGGGACATGATATGAAAACATTAATTAAAAATGGAATTGTGATTCTTGATGGAATTAAACGGCTTAATAACGGTGCGGTGATGATTGAAGGTGGAAAGATTACAGGTATTTATAAAGATTATGAAGGATTAGAAGCTGATAGTGTTATTGATGTTCAAAATAATTATATTATTCCTGGTCTTTTGGATACCCATACACATGGGGCGATGGGATATGATTTTAATAAGTGTTCATCAAAGCAGGAGTTAGAAATAATCAGTGATAGCTTATTAGATGAGGGAGTTACTGGTTTTAACGCTAGTATTGTTTGTGAAAGCCATCACGACACATTGAATCTTTTACAAATGTATGAAGGAAATACCCCAGATAATTTAATTGGTGTTCATCTTGAAGGACCGTATTTAAATATTAAGAATAAAGGTGTAATGAAAGAAGAACATTTACGTTTAGTAATTTTGATGAATTTAATCAGTATATTTCAACTTGCAGAAAAGTGAATGCAATGACAATTGCCCCCGAGCTGCCTAATGCTTTAGAATTAATCAATTATGCAAGTAACCATGGCTATGTGATGAATGTGGGGCATTCAAGTGCAAGTGCTAAAGAGGTAAAAAAGGCTCAAGCATATGGTGCAAAAGGAATTACTCATCTTTATAACGCAATGTCACAGCATTTGCACCGTGATCCTGGAGTTGTAACTGGTGCAATTTTATCAGATTTAATGTGTGAGCTTATCGTGGATGGCTTTCATATTGATGAAGATGTTATTCGTGCGACATACAAAGCAATTGGAAAAGAGCGAATTATTTTGATTACTGATGCTAATCCCTGTAAGGGATTGCCAGATGGGCAATATCATTTTTCTGGTAAAGATATTGTAATTGTCGGGGGACATGCTACAGTCAAAGAAACTGGTAGAATTGCAGGAAGCACATTAGGTTAAATGAAGCTTGTGCTAATATGATGCGTTATTGTGACTGTTCAATCGATGATGCCGTACTAATGGCGGCAGTTAATCCAGCTAAATTATATGGATTAAAGCAGGGGAAGATAGAAATTGGTTATCAGGGTGATATTGTTGTCATAGATAAAGAGTTTACAATCTTAGCAGTTATCAATCGGGGAATTATAAAAAGAAATAAGTTTATTTAAATATTTAGTGATTTAACTTGACTTTAAGAAGATATTTGATAGAATATTATTCGCGGCAACGTCTAGGATATACGAGTACTCGACGTATAGCTTGGAGTTAGCTAAGTTAAACAACAGGAGGATAATTAGAATGTTAACTAAAGCAGAAAAAACAGCTATTATGCAAAAATATGCTACTAAAGAAGAGATACAGGATCTCCAGAAGTACAAATCGCAGTATTAACAGCAGATATCAACAAATTAAATGGACATTTCAAACAACATCCAAAAGATAATCATTCAAATAGAGGATTATTAAAAAAAAGTTGGTAGAAGAAGAGATTTATTAAAATATTTAAAAAATAAAGATATTGAAAGATATTCTTCTTTATGTGAAGTTTAGGTTTAAGAAAATAATTGGACGCTTTGGCGTCTTTTTTCTTTACAAAAAAGCTGAATTGAATTCAACTCAGCTTTTAAGAGAGGGTTCACCCTTATTTTGAATAAGCTTTTTTAATGATAATCATGTAGATAACCAAGAAATAACCAACAAAGAGTTGCTGATAAAGAATAAACATAAAAAACGCCATAGTCAAACATTCCGCCAATAAATTCACTAACAACAATTAATGTAAAAATCATTATCTTTAGATAATTGGAACTTTGCTGTTTTACTTTAAATAATTTTAGAATAGATTTAAATGAAGCAATAAAAAATATTATAAATAGACTCGCTCCAGCGATTCCAGTTGTTACAAGAGTTTCCAAAAAGACATTATGACTATGAACAACCTGGATTTGTTTGACAACATTACTGTTGGTCAGGTGCCTACCAATAGTTTGAAAATTACCGGCACCAATTCCTAAAATAGGGTTGGTTTGCCAAATTTCAATTGAAAGTTATTAAATAATTCAATACGTCCACTGCTGATCTGATTAATTTGATCTAAACTTGGCTGAAAATCTCCTTGAAAAAACAATTCAATTGATTCAATTACTTTATTAATTTGAAAACGGCTGCTTGTTTCGTGATGATTACCACTTAAATATGATAGGCCGCTAGCGTGATGATACTAGTAAATAAAATAATGATAGAAAGACCTAAAGAAAATAGATATTTCTTTAACTTTGAATAATAACAATCTTTAAAAAAATAAGTATATATTAAACCAGTCAAAATGACAGCCAAAATAACTAGAGCTGCTCGGCATTGAGTCAAAATAATATATAATAGTTGGACAATGATATTTAGTTTATATAATCGTGGATGTGTATATTCGTTTTTTAATGCATAAAGTGCTAATAAAATAGTAATTGCACTCAAAAAGGCTGCAGGATTACAATTAAAATATACACCAAATAATCGATTTCCTACTAATCCGATTGGCCATCCATTTTGAATTTTCGAGAATTTAAATAAATACATTATTAAAGAACAGATTCCAGCTAGACCGGTTAATAGGTTGGTCAGAGGAATAATACTTTTTAATTCATCGTAGATATTGTTTGATGAAAAACTTTTTGATTCCCGTAGATCAAAAAAAAGATCATTAGCTGTAAAAGTGCAATTAAATAATGATTTTAAATTACTATATGGATTGATCGCTGTTGCAAGGAACAAAATCAGGCCATAGGTAATAATTAAAATAAATTTAATATCATGGTAATTAATTTGTTTTTGATAAAAGTCCCATCCAATGATAAGTCCTCCCCATCCAATCATGATAAATAACAAAATATTAAGATTGAAACTAGGTAACCTAGGGCAAGTGTATTGATAAAAGCATAAATAATAAATGCTAATTTAAAATATTTTCTTGATAATAGATAAGTCTGCATAATCCCCCTCCATGATATTCATTCTAACAAAATATTGATATTAATACTACTTAATTTGTTTGCTGCGATTGCTTATTACAATAACTATTAAAATAGTTAAAGATAGTGTATAATTAATGAAGAATATTTAGAAATGAGGGACTTTATGAAGAATATTACATTGGTTATTATGGCGGCCGGAATTGGTAGTCGTTTTGGAGGTGGCATTAAACAATTGGCACCAGTAGGACCAAATGGTGAAATAATCATGGATTATTCCATTTATGATGCTAAAAAGGCAGGTTTTAATAAAGTAGTTTTCGTTATTCGTAAGGATTTAGAAGCAGAATTTGATGCTGTGATTGGATCACGAATCAAACAAATTATTGATGTTGAATATGTTTTTCAAGAACTAGATAATATTCCTGACGAATACCAAGAAACATTTAAACAAAGAACAAAACCATGGGGAACAGGCAGGCAATTTTATGTTGCAAGGATGTAATTAATGAACCATTTTTAGTTATTAATGCTGATGACTATTATGGTAAACAGGCATACGAAGAAGCTTATAAATACTTAAATGAAAATCATGATAATACGGCTAAACAACAGATTGCGATGGTTAGTTTTGTACTTAAAAATACTTTGAGTGATAATGGTGGTGTAACACGTGGGGTGTGCACGGTTGATCAAACAATCATCTTTGTGATATTGTTGAGACACATAATATTGAAAAAGGTGATAATTGTGCATTTGTTAAAAAAGAAAATCAAATTATTGAACTTGATCTCGAGGTACCGGTATCAATGAATATGTGGGCTCTACAACCAGAAATATTTGATATTTTAGATTCTAAGTTCAAATTGTTTTTATCTCAATTAGAGAATGATAATTTTAAAGATGAGTATCTATTACCAACTATTATAGGTTCACTATTAAAAGAAAATCAGGTTGAAGTGACTGTGTTAAATCGTTAGATAATTGGTTTGGAGTTACATATAAAGAAGATAAACAAACAGTTATTGAAAGTATTCAAAAATTAACAGCTGTCGGTGTTTATCCACAAAAATTATTTTAATAGAAACCGAAGGAAGATGTGGGTATCTTCCTTTTGTCTTTCATCAGCATATACTCTTTGGTATAATTAATAATGATATGAAAAACGGGGAAAGTCGAATGGAACAAATTAAATTAATTGAAAAATTATTAGAAATAAGGAAATATAAGGAAATTAAAGAAATCTTAAAAGAAATGAACGATGTGGATGTTGCCGAAATGCTCGAAGGTTTTTTCTGATGAAAATATGATACGTATATTTAGATTATTGCCAAAAGATGATGCTGCAGATATTTTTGCATATATGTCAAGCGACAGAGACATGCGTTAATAGATTCGTTAACCAATAAAGAGTTAGAGAATATTATTAATGATCTTTATTCAGATGACGTAATGGAACTTCTTGAAGAGTTACCCGCTAATGTTGTGAAGCGAATTATTGCTGCTTCCAATCCTGAGACTCGTCGTGATATAAATCATTTATTACGCTATCCTGAAGATTCTGCAGGTAGTAATATGAATATCGATTTTGTTGATTTACGTGCAGATATGACAGTTAAGGAAGCGATTGCACGAATTAGACGTATTGGAGTAGATAAAGAAACAATCAATACCTGTTATGTAATCGATAATTTTCGTCATCTTTTGGGGATTGTTACTTTGAGAAAGTTAGTTTTATCATCACAAAGTGCTTTGATTGAGGAGATTATGAACGATAATCTTATTACAGTTCATACGATGGAGGATCAAGAGGATGTAGCACATGATTTTCAAAAATATGACTTAACTTCAATGCCTGTGGTTGATAATGAAAATCGTTTAGTTGGAATCATTACAGTTGATGATATTGTTGATATCATGCAGGAAGAAACAACTGAAGATATCGAAAAAATGGCCGCAATGGTACCGTCAGACAAGCCTTATATTAAAAATGGCCCGTTTGAAACATTTAAAAAAAGAATACCGTGGCTTTTGTTATTAATGATTTCAGCTTCTATTACTGGAAAATCATTCAAGGATTTGAGCATGCTTTAGCAGGCTCTGTGATTTTAACGGCTTTTATTCCAATGTTAATGGATACTGGTGGTAATTCAGGTTCGCAAGCCTCTGTCTCAATTATTCGGGCTTTGTCACTAGATGAAATCAAACATAGTGATATCGTCAAAATTGTTTTTAAAGAATTTAGAGTTGCAATTTTAGTTGGGGTTACTTTAGCAGCATGTAATTTTATTAAAATGATGATTATTGATCATGTTTCAATCATGATAGCTGCTGTAGTTTGTCTAACTTTGATAGTTACTGTAATCATTGCTAAAATCGTTGGCTGCACTTTACCAATTTTAGCTGATAAATTAGGCTTTGATCCCGCTGTGATGGCTAGCCCGTTTATCACTACGATCGTTGATGCTTTGTCATTGTTGATCTATTTTACGATTGCTACTAATTTATTAAATTTATAAAGTCTCTGGAAGATTCCAGAGACTAGTTTTTATTTACAAGAATCATTATTGCGTAGATCTTGTAATGCTTCAATAGCACAACAGGCTTTTTCTTTTAATGCGTTTTCTAGTTCCTTTACAGTACCAATTGTCTGTGCTGCTGATTCATTGATTGCAATTAATTCATCGATACATTTAGCTAAACATACTGCTTTTTTAATTTTTTCACTTTCAGCACATAAAATTGCAGCTAAGGCACCTTCTTGCATTGCAACTGATTGTAAAACAGCCGCTAAGGCACAACGTTCATCAACGCAACAACCTTCAATACAGCAATTGTCCATGCAGCAGTCATCGATACAAAAATCTCGATTACATGAATTCATGGGTTTCATCTCCTTCCATACTATAAGATATGCAAGGGGAATAGATTGTTAGTGGCTTATGTCTTGAAAAACAAAAAGAGCGTGATAACAACGCTCTTATATATTTATTCAACTGTTACTGATTTAGCTAAATTACGAGGTTTATCAACATCGCAACCTTTAAGTTTAGCGGCATAATAACTGATTAACTGCAGTGGGATTGCAACTAATACTGCTTGTAAAATTGGATTTACATCGGGCATGTAATAAGTTTCATCAACATTTCCAACCTCTTCACCGGTTAATGTAAATAAAATGACTTTTGCTCCTCGAGCAATTGTTTCTTGAATATTGCTAATTGTTTTTGAAGCTATATGTGGTTGTGTAGCAACTGCAATTACTACACTGCCTTCTTCAATCAAAGCAATTGGACCATGCTTTAATTCACCAGCAATATAAGCATCAGCATGGATATATGATACTTCTTTTAGTTTTAAAGCACCCTCTAGGACGGAAGCATAATCTAAACTTCGCCCAATATAGTAGGCATCTTTTTGATTTTTTAAATAGTTCGCATATTTTTCAAATAGTGGTTCATCTTTTAAAATATTTTCGATTTGTTTAGGCAATTTAGCAATTCCGTTAATAATGTCTTTATAGATATCATTTTCTTTTCCTAGGGTCTGTGCAACATACATTGCTAATAATAATAAGACAATAACTTGCGTAGTATAGGCTTTAGTACTTGCTACAGCAATTTCTGGTCCTGCACAAGTATAAATTGTTGCTTCAGCTTCACGCGAGATAGTTGAACCAAGAACATTAGCTACGGCAATCGTAGTACAACCTTTATTTTTTGCTAAACGTAAAGCAGCCATGGTATCTGCAGTTTCACCCGATTGTGAGACAAAAATACACAGAGTTTTTTCATCAATGATAGGGTCACCATATCTAAATTCTGAAGCGGCTTGGGTAAAAGTAGGAATACCAGTTAAGCGTTCCATAATATTGGCTCCTGAAAGGCAAGCATGATATGCAGTTCCGCAAGCGACAAAATATACTTTATTAAAAGTTGTAAAACGTTCTTTCAATATTTCTAGTTCAGGCAAATAATTCGATCATTACCTTCAACTCGGCCTCTTAAAGTTTCACTAATAGCATATGGCTGTTCGTGAATTTCTTTTAACATGAAAGTATCGTAACCGCCTTTTTGAGCTGCTTCATTATCATAAGGGATATGTGTAATTTCTTTTTTGAATTTCGTTGCCTTCAGCGTCATAGAAAGTTATTTTATTTTTACATAATTTAGCAATTTCAAAATCATCAATAAAATAGACATCTTTGGTGTAGTCTAATAAAGCAGGAATATCACTTGCCCCAAAACTTGCACAGTCACTTGTCCCTAATACTAATGGACTGTCTTTTTTAGTTACATAAACTACATCCGGCTCTAAAGTAGAAACAATGCATAAAGCGTAACTTCCATCAATGTGAGTAATGACCTTTTTTAATGCTTTCAGCATATCACCATCATAGTAAGAATCTAGTAGATGGACGACAACTTCACTATCTGTTTCGCTATGGAATTTATACCCCTTAGCTACTAGTTGTTCCTTTAATTCTCGATAATTTTCAATGATTCCATTATGCACTAGTGAAATAGTGTTTTTATTATTGGTATGGGGATGAGAATTAAGGTTAGATGGGACTCCATGAGTTGCCCAGCGAGTGTGGCCAATTCCGACACAGCCAATTGGAGTATCTTGATCTAGTCGATCTATGAGATTTTGCAATCTTCCTTTCGTTTTAATCGTGAAAAGTTTATCTTTATCTACAAGGGTTACACCAGCTGAATCATAGCCACGATACTCTAATTTAGAAAGTCCTTGAAGTAAGAATGGTAAAGCTTCTTCTTTACCGGAAAACGCAGTAATTCCACACATAAAAATTCCTCCATAGTTTTGATTATTCAATTGTTATTATGTTATCAATGGAGGATACCGAATGAATTTGTTTAATGATTACTCATTATTTTGTTCATTGTTTAGGTACGTATCATTAACCTCCTAGACCACTCCGCCG
>ENA-OQLB01000876-OQLB01000876.1-human-gut-metagenome-genome-assembly--contig:-NODE-876-length-14944-cov-2.169805_pt1 | contig 14944 bp, 20 predicted proteins | sample MGYA00242656_ERZ504813 | MGnify/ENA primary metagenome ERZ504813 (study PRJEB26092, sample SAMD00036388) | human gut metagenome | host: Homo sapiens | study: EMG produced TPA metagenomics assembly of... | reverse complement strand
TCCGCTCTCTGAACCGTAACCTTGGATTTCTTTCTGATTGGTCTTCTCATAGCGATGAGCATATGTATTTTCCAGAAATCGTACCATATGGTTTCGCTGCCTCCCAGCTGATAGGCATCATCCGCAAGCATCCGGAGTAGAAGAGCGCCAAAGCTCCCATACCGCCCAAAATACCATATCTGTAAAGTCCCTGTTCCCTCTCCCCCGCTGCATAAGCAAGCGCTGTTCCTGTGGCTCCAAAGATAAGGCAGAGCCAGATGCTCCCCTTCGCCCACTGCCTCCAGGTATGCAGCCTCACGCCAAGCACCCGGTATTCATACAAATATTTCTCTACAAATGCACCAACATTCTGTACTTTATCACTCACCATACACCCATGCTCAAATTTTGCCCTTACAAGCCGCATCAGCGGATGATTGCTTTTACTCATGTTACTTGCTGCTCTTACCAGCTTTTTCAGTGAAATCCCGGTAATCAGTCTTGCAATCGCGCCGATCCCGATCATCACTCCCGTCAGAAAAAATACCGTTTCTCTCACCACGAACATTTCCAACATAAAAAGAATCCTCCTTCTTAGATTTACCGTCATTATACCGTAAACCTCCGAATTTGGATTCCCTAATCGTTCGCCACAATCCGACATCCTGTCTGGAAAATGACGCTGCTTTTCTGTTTTACTTTGCTGCCTTACGCATTACATTCTTTCTACAAGACCTTTGACAAGCCCTACATAATGGGTGATTGCCATCTTCACAAACTCCGGATAATCCATCGTTGCACTGTTGTCAGCTTTGTCCGAAATTGCACGAATAATGACATACGAAACTTTATTCAGATATGCGGTCTGCGCCATTGCTGCGCCTTCCATCTCCGCACACTTTCCATCAAATGTCTTTACCAGATATTCCTTCTTTTCCTTGCCGGAAATAAACTGATCTCCGCTGAGCACTCTTCCGGTAAATGTCTGAATGTCCGGATTCACTTCTTTGTTTACTTCCACTGCCAGCTTCACAAGCTTCTCATCTGCCGGGAAAGAAAAGGTATCCATTCTCGGAATCTGTCCTACCGGATCACCAAGCATACTTACATCCATGTCGTGCTGAACTGCATCTGTAGAAATCACGATATCCCCGATGTTGATATCTGCATCCAGAGAACCTGCCACACCTGTATTGATCAGCGTATCCACACCAAAACAGTCAATCAGAATCTGTGCGCAGATTCCCATGTTGACTTTTCCGATACCACTTCTTACAACTACAACTTCCTTGCCACTCATAATACCTTTGACAAAAGTCATTCCGGCACGTTCCATCATATCCTGAACTTCCATCGATTCCTTTAAGATTGCAACCTCTTCATCCATTGCTCCGATAATTCCTATCATTTGAAAATCCTCCGTTTTTCCTACATATTGTTTTTTATCTATATCTATAGATTTCCCTTCAAAATTACAATAGCTATTATATCAGATTTCTTATAATATGCACTAGCATTTTCTTATAAGGCTGTGTTATATCATTGAGGCAATTTGATAAGACACAATAATAGTATAAATATAAAGGAGGACTATACTCATGGAATTTACACCACACGGCGTCTGTTCTAAGAATATTCACTTAGAAGTAGATGAAGCTGGACGTATTCACAATGTTGAGTTCACAGGCGGATGTAACGGTAACTTACAGGGCATCGGACGCCTCGTTGAAGGAATGGATATTCACGAAGCAATTTCACGTATCGAAGGTATCAAATGCGGATACAAAGCAACATCCTGCCCGGATCAGCTTTCACTTGCTTTAAAAGAATATTTAAACAATAACCAGTAATCAAATAATTTTTTCGCAATTTTGCGTCAAAACAAGCAGGTCAGGAATTATCCCGACCTGCTTGTTTTGGTCTAATTCAGTTTAACATTAGTTAGGCTTCTTGCTTGCTCTGATATTCCATACTCACATACTTCGCGACCGGGTTGTATTATTTGGTCATATGCTTTCTGTCCAATCAGAAAATACGTTTATTAGTTGTGGTCTTTACAGTCCTGTTCGCCCTCTTGTCAGTCTGCAAGACCGGAGATGTTGAACTTTATCAACCTGCAATTCAGACAGGTGTTAAAAGGAATCTTCCATCTCCCTCCTCATATTGTTCCCTTGTCCTTACTTTCGCCTAACTGCCGCACCGGTTGATAGTCGTATTGAATATTTTATAAAAATATTTTTTTTGGTGGTGCGTGGTGAGTTAGGGTGGGTAAGGGGTTGGGATGTTTTGGTTTGTGATTTTTAGATGTAAATGCCGTTGGTGAATGATCCGCTTACATCCGAATTTGCATAATGTACACAGCATACTCGATAGTAATAACCAGTTGGTACAGACAATGTTTTGCTTGTACTTACATAAGCTGAATTATAATTAGTTTCAACCCAAGAAGTATAATATCCCCATTTTCCGTTTACATATCTTTCTACTGTTACATCCACTGTGATTTTGGAAACTGTTTTCTGCCCTACCGTGTTTCCTCCAGCACCGATTTTTCCTGTTCCTGCTCTTACAATATTAGAAGATCCACTTTTCAAGTATATGCCTCTGCTCATTGGACCAACCGTTACTTCTGATGAATCATCATTTGTCAAGTAAGATCCATCAACACATTCCGGGATGTCTGATGCCTGAACATTTTTTGTGTACTGATAAACAATGCACAAACCATAACCATTGTCATAATCAGCGAGAAAATTTTGTTTTTTTTCACCTTTCGCCTCCTCTCTACACTATATTAACAATCGAGAAGACAAAACCTCACGCCATTTTCAAAAAAAATACAAATTATTTAAAAGTTCTTTAAAATCTGCTTCCTTCATTGTTGCATTTATTGTATAAAATACGTCTTCATATGCAAACTGAGCTACATTTTCTTCATTTCCATCCTCTAATTCATACTGAATGATATCTATCTTATTTCCATCAACCGTTATTTGTGTCCTTTTTACCTTTTTATCCTCAATATCATATGCATATGATTTGTTCTCACTTTGAATTTCCATCTGATATTGAATAAGTGCATTTTTGTTCTCTATAAATTAAGCAGACTTTTTTTAAAACTTCATCTATATCACTCTGTACCAATGCCATTCCGACCGAGTTTCTCTTTAGCCTAACAACATCAATTCCAAATTTTTCTTTTATTTCCTCATATACACTTTCTTCATCATAAACATCGACCTTATTCTTATCCCCATCCTCTCTCTCCGTATCCACCTGTGTCATCTTCCTATCTCCAATAGTCTGCGTCCACAGTTTTCCAAAGAACGGCGTCCCACCAATACTCACCATACTCCACATCATAGCAAACACAGCCACGATCGCCACGATTCCATATGCCTTCCAGTGCCGTTTTCTCTTCTTAACTTTCTTCTTCCGGCTTCCTTCCCGGTCTCTCCGTTCGTACCGTCGTCACTTGCTTTATTGTCTGCTTCATGTTTCCCATGCTCAATTGGCACAACATTATCTATATAACTGTCACTCTCCACATCTTTCTTAAGACGATCCTTCGTATCTTCCCCGCCGCGAAGTGCCTGAACCTCTCGTCCGAGACGGATTGCCTCCTTGTCGGCATCTGACAGTTTTTCATATGCTTTCTGCTGTTCTTCATATTCTTGGATTTTACTCCACATCTTTTCATCCAGGTCTTCCGGAAAGGAAATGTCCTGCAGTGATTCGTCCGAGTCCACTTCTTCCATGATTTCCCCGGCTTCTTTTTCCAGTTCAGCTTTTAAAAGCTTATCCAGATTATCTTCATGTTTTTCCATTTTAAACCTCATTCTTTTGGATTTCTTTTCCCTTTAACTTGACCTTTTTCCTTCACCTGTTTAATATTATGATATCAGGCAGTCTCTCTGCCTGTATCAACTGCGAATCTTAATTCGCACCATCAATGGGAGGATTTTTATTATGAAACGCATCATTCTGACCGGCGGAGGTACTGCCGGACATGTTACACCTAATATTGCACTGCTTCCCCGTCTTCGGGAACTGCAGTATGACATACATTACATCGGTTCTTACAACGGTATGGAAAAGCAGCTGGTTGAACAGCAGGGAATTCCATATCATGGTATCTCTTCCGGTAAGCTCCGCCGGTATTTCAGCCTTCAGAACTTTACGGATCCGTTCCGCGTCCTGAAAGCTTCAGTGAAGCCAACCGTCTGATCAAACAGTTAAAACCGGATGTAATTTTTTCAAAAGGTGGATTTGTAAGTGTTCCTGTTGTGATTGCCGGAAAGAAGAACCATGTTCCTGTTATCATTCACGAATCGGATATGACTCCGGGACTGGCTAATAAGCTTTCCATTCCTTCAGCTGCAAAAGTATGCTGTAACTTCCCGGAAACTTTAAGTTCTCTTCCTCAAGATAAAGCAGTCCTTACCGGATCCCCAATCCGTCAGGAGCTTTTCACCGGAGATAAAGAAAAAGCCCGCGCTTTCTGCGGTTTCAAGGAAGTCAAACCAGTTATCCTGATCGTCGGAGGAAGTCTTGGCGCAGTCGCAGTCAATAACGCAGTACGCAAGATCCTTCCTGAACTCTTAAAAGATTTCCAGGTTGTTCATCTCTGTGGTAAAGGCAAGCTCGATGAAAAGCTCACCGGTCTGAACGGCTATGTTCAATTTGAATATATTCAGGATGAACTGAAAGATCTCTTCGCCCTTGCCGATGTTGTAATCTCAAGAGCAGGTGCAAATGCAATCTGCGAATTGCTTGCTCTTCGCAAACCAAATCTTCTGATTCCACTTTCAGCTAATGCAAGCCGTGGTGACCAGATTCTGAATGCCCGTTCTTTTGAACATCAGGGATTCAGTATGGTTATGGAAGAAGAAGAGCTTACAGATGAAAAGCTTCTCGCAGCTGTCCACAAGCTTTATGATTCCCGTGAAGACTTCATAAATGCAATGAATCAGTCTTCTCAGCAGGATCCGATCAAGACAATTATCGGTCTGATCGAAGATGCTGCTTCCAAATAATTTTTTAACAACAGTTATTTACATTGTTCAAAAACAGGTGCCGGAACGACACCTGTTTTCTTTACATATCCATCGGTGCTATTTTGTGTAATCATCAGAATTGTAATGTATCTTTACCCATTTTCTTGCTCTGTACAGTACACCCGTCAGTGCTTGGATACTGATCCCCATAGATTCAGCCACATCTTTTTGTTTTCTCTCCAGACAGTAAACCATGGTAATTGCTTCGTACCAGTTTTCATTTTCTTCGTACAATGCATCCAGAATCGTCCATCCATAACCCACTTTTTCTTTTTGTAAAATTTTGTGGAATACATGCTCCTCTGCACTTTCCGCATATTCCTTCGAGTACAGATCCGAAAACAGCTCAATATCTGCCTTCGGACATTCTCTTGCCCGCTTCTTCATATAATTGATAGCTGTATTTTTCGTTGTTGTTACCAGCCATGCTGCCATGTATTCTTCATCCACTGTATCAAAGTGTGTATATAGTTTTAGAAAAACCTCCTGGAATATCTCTTCCGCTGACTCTTTGTGACTGCCAGAATAATCCATTGCTATCCGATAAACGTTGAACTTATTTTTATGGTACACGTTCTCGAATTCCTTTTTATTCTTATTCTGAAAACTCACTCCAGTACCTCACTATTTTATTTTTCTTTCAGTTTTTCCAGGATTTCATCCCGATCTTCATCTGTAAGTTTACCTGGTTTCCAGCCGAATCCGCTCTTGTCATTTTTATATCTCGGAATCAGATGCATATGGAAATGGAATACGGTCTGACCGGCCACTTCCCCGTTATTCTGTACGATATTATATCCGTCACATCCAAGTACATCTTTTAATCTTGTTGTGATCTTCTTTGCAAGCTTAAATGCTTTTCCTGCCAGTTCTTCATCAATAGAATAAATATCTGCGCATGTTCTTTTGGCAGGATCAGTGCATGTCCCTTTGTCGCCGGTCCAAGATCCAGAATTACTCTGAAATCATCATCCTCATATATGGTTGCAGATGGAATTTCTCCATTTGCGATTTTACAAAAAATACAGTTCTCATCCCTCATGTTTTTTCCTTCTTTCTACATTTTCTTCGATTAATCTCGAATTTGTTTACGAACCAGACTTTCAATGATAAACTACAACTACTTTATATCATGGAAAGGATGGTCGTTACCATGCCATTTACTGCAAATGATTATGAAAAGTTACATCAGCTTATGAATTCCAGTCCGGAAATCGCGAATTACTTCAGAAACTCCTGGATTCACAGCAATATACAATCAGCAAGATCAGTCATGAAGTTCGCAATCCACTGACGCTGATCTACAGTACCTTTCAGCTCATAGAGTCCAGTCACCCTGAAACCAGAGATTTCAGCCACTGGTCGGAGCTTCGCGAAGACATCGAATACACAATCTCTCTGCTGCAGGAGCTGTCTGCCTATAATAACAGTGAACATCTGCATCTGAGCACGTTTTCTGCACAGGACTTTTTGGGACAGATCTGCCTGTCCTTTGCCGCCTCCTGCGTAGATACCGACATTGGATTCTCTTCTCTGATAGCCCCTGATCTTCCATCTCTGACGGCCGACAGATTAAAGCTGCATGAAGCGATTCTCAACCTTTTAAGAAACGCCCGTGAAGCCATTTCGTCTGTTGGTTCAATCCGTCTGGAAGCAGTCCTCAAAGATCAAATGCTTCAGATTACCATATCTGATACCGGATGTGGAATCTCACCGGAATATCTCGACACGATTTTTGATCCTTTTGTCACTTACAAACCAGACGGCACCGGTCTTGGTCTTGCCATTGTCAACCGGACAATCACAGCTCACGCCGGAACAGTAACAGTTACTTCCTCCTGTGGAAAAGGCACTTCTTTTTTGCTTTTGTTACCAATTACATAATCATTTTTATTATAAAAAACACGTAATTGTTTTACAAGTACTTCTTTCCATAAACTGGAAAATGTAGTAAAAAGAAAAACATGTCCTATCTTACTTATTCCTCTAAATCATCCGCCATTATCTCATCCCATTGGGATTCCCGTTTTTTTCTACGTTTCTGAAGGCGCTGATTCAGAAATCCCCAGACACTCTGCCTGTCCTTTATAACCTGCCCTTTCATTTCCTGTTCTGCAATCCAGTCATCCAGGATCAGTTCCTCCTGCAGATCATATCCTGCTTTTTTTCTCCGGCTGTATACTCTCCATTTCATTCTCCTTTTTCTCCAGTATCCGCTCCAGCGCATACTCAATATTATAATTTTCTTCCATTGAAGCCTTATGTAATTCATATGCCAGATAGACTGCCTCTTTCTGTTCATAATCTGTCTCCCTGACAAAATACTCTGTAAGCTCATGAAACTTTTCCAGAATATTACCTTCCAGTCCCGGACAATAACAAAAGTAATAGATTTCATCCGATACATAAATATGTCCCGGATCCAGGCTCAGACAGTTCACGTCCAGCAGATAATTCTTCACTGCATAAAGCACCTGGATAAACTGTCTCATAAATTTTCCAGATCTGCAAATTTCCAGTGCTCTTTTTCTCTCTTTGCCTTCACGGATATCTTCCCACTGATCTCGTAGCGGTACTGGCTTTTATCATCTTTTCCCTGCCCTCTTACCGACAAGAGTCCGGGAATCGCATTTTCCATCAGCATCCGCATCTGATAATCTTCTTTATATAGCTCATCTGTTTCCAGAATCATCCAGGCATGATGTAAATCTCTTTCGTACTCTTCTCTCATTCCTCCTGGTCCCTTTCTACAATCTCCTGCAATACTTTTTTCCTGCGTATTTTTTCCTCTGGAACGGTCAGTGCCGCACTGCGTTTAACAGATACGCGCATTTTTCTCTTTTGCGCTCCTGCTGTCACTTCAAATTCATCTTTTACTACCGCAGTTTCCACCGATACTGTATCAAAAAATATCAGTTTGTTTTCAATTCTTTTCTGAAAATACTGCTCCATTTTTCCATCTTCTATTTCCTTTTGCCATCGCCATTCTTCACTTCCGACAATCGCAGTCTCATATGCCGCCCCACCGATAATATTTTTATCATGGTAATAAAAAAGTGCGAAAATAACTGCCATCCAACAAAGCAATACTACCGGCATCAGATACGCCATCTCAATTACTGTACTTCCTTTTAGCTTTACCATATAAATGTCCCCAGATAGCCGATCAGAAGAAAAGGATAAAACGACATTCTTGTCGTCCGTTTCCATTTTCCGCTCCAAAGACCTGCTCCTGCTGCCATCGCAGCCACAAGAAATGCAAGCATCAGCATTCCAAGCAGATTCCAGATCCCAAGAAAAATACCCATATTCAGGATCATCCAGCTGTCTCCGTACCCTATTCCCTCCTGTGACCATTTCGATATCATGAGAAATACAATTCCACATCCCAGTCCGGCAACCCATACACTCCAATGCATCCGTCCAAATAACGCACGGTACAGAATCGCCGCACAGCTTCCTGCGAGCAGATATTTCGTCGAGATTTTCTGATATTTTATATCCTGTGCTGCTCCGAATCCTAAAAAAAAATAATCCTGCCAATTTTGCTATTTTCCACCACATTTTGAACATGCTCCTTTTCCTTTTACTTCTGACAGCGGAACTGTATAAACTTTTCTCTTCAGTCCGCTGCATGATAATGAAGTATGATAACGATCCCCGTAATCTGTGACATAGCAGTTGCCATCATTTCCCGGCATCCATCCACACCGTTCACACAAATGATAAATTCCTCCACTGCTGTTTCTCAGTTCCCCTAACTGTGTTTTCGCAACACTGCGCACGGACGGTTCCAGATAAGTGCACTGATAATTCCGGTGATATACGATTCCTGTTTCTGTCACATATACAAGTTCATTATCTCCAATTCCTGCTTCGTAGGTCTTTACATAACCGGTCCATGTCTTCATCCTCATTTTTTCTTTATAATGCAGTACCGGAATATGAAAGACAGGAACCGGCAATTCTACTTCATATTCTGCCGTTAGTTCCAGCACTCCCATTCCCGGTATCGCCCAGGATCTTTTACAGCTGACTCCTCCGCTTCCGCCAACAATCATACTTCGATCCATTCTTTCTTTCCCGACCGCATTTACAAGATCTGCATGCAGACTTATCGGGTTCAGCACCGGAATTTCTGCAAAACTCTCTGCACCTGCTTTCCTGCACTCTGCAGTCCGCATCTTACTGCAGACTGATGCTTCTGAGCTCCAGCATCCAGATCAAACTCACCGCCGCATATAGGAACAGCGGAACACAAAGTACAGCTTCTACTGTTACCGAGGCAGATACAGATGCCTTTTCTTTGACACAAGATATGGCGATCAAATCAGGTAGAAAATCAAATCCTTCCTCCTTTCTGCGAATATCAAATATGTGTTTGTAATTCAATATTTTTCTGTACATCATCAAAGGAATTTTATTTATTATTTCGATTGTCCTCAGAAAAGACACCTGTATCCACCTCCTAACATTTTCATTTTTTGTTACTGATATTGATATAAAATATGATACTGATACCGGATTCCTCTTCTCAGATAACATGTCATGTCAAAGTCTGCTCCTGATACGCAGGCATCTGCCCGGAAAAACGTTTTCTCCATTCCGGATCGCAGATTCATTTCCACCAGATCCAATGCTCTCATCGACAGTTCTTCCTTTGATTTTAAAACCAGCATCATTTGCAGATACTGCTCATAAGAATTTCCCTCTTCTGTCTCCTTCCCTTCCGGAATACTTCTGTTCTTTGACAGTTCAAGCAGACTATCCAACGTCAGATTCCAGCTCTCCTTACTCTTTACAGCCGGAACCTTCTTCCCTGCCAGAAGCGTCTTAACATCCGTAAGGCTTTCTCCATAAGCCCATGCAAGAAGCAGCGCATGCTTGATCACAGGTCTGATCTCCGGTGAAAGAAACACCGCACTCAGTGTCGTTGCAAGGGTATCCACCTCCATTTGCATGTCCTTATCGGTCAGCAAATATCCATAATTCACTGCAAATCGAAGGATTCGGATTCTCCCGATCACATATTCCAGATTGTCCTTGTCGCTCGCCTTTCCTCCTAACAAATACTCCATCTCATAGTCCAGTACCGTATTCTTTTTCTTATTTGCAGCATTGCCAAACTTATCTATAAGGTACAGATTGAAAAAAATGGTATCTCCGGCTCCATTATCTTTTTCCTTCATGGTTCCGTATCCCTGCCTGAGCTTTCGGTTCGATACAGTCTCTTCTGACTTTACAGCTTTCGATGACAGCGTAAATCCTTCTGGCTGACCAGATTTAACAGTGCTTGCGCCTGTATATCCACAATATCCGCCAATGGATTATTTTCTGCAGGAAGTTCTTCTTTTTCACTTTCCAGCATCTGGTCAAGTTCTTTACTCGTCTCTATATTCTCTTTCCCATATTCATTTGCTTTCAGTTCCTGCTCCTTCCATTCGGATACCTTTCCCGTCAGATTCTCTATCGCCGCAGCTCCTGTCTTCATTTTCTCGTATTCAACCGCCTGCCGCAGAAATTCTTTTCCATTCTGGTCTGTCAGATAACGGATTGCCGCAATCTCTGTTTCTATATTTTCTGCCCCATAAAAGGACAGTCGGTTTAAAATATTTTCTTCAGACATTGTTCCGGATTCATAACTGCCTTCTATTGCAAAAATACCATATCGCTCCAGAAGATCTTTCTGATATTCTGCAAACGCAGATTCCACTGCCCTGCCTGCGTCTGCTCTTCTCTCATTCTTTGCCAGCTGGATCGAGGCACTTTCCAGTAAAGCCCCAACCAGAGTAAGAAGCAGAAGAAAGACCAGGCTTAGAAACACAGTAATCTCTCCCTTTACCATTTTTTTCATCTCTGTACACACTCACTTCTGAAATAAAATTTTTATTTTAGATTCCTGAACTTTCATTCGTTATTTTTTCAAATATTTTAGTTACAAGTTCATTAAGCTGTTTCTTAAAAATGATAACCAGACCGATAATGACGACCAGTACAAGGATCAATTCTACCGTTGATATCCCGTCTTTTTCCGTCAGAATCTTCTGAATTCTGATCCATCCTGTCCACAGCTTCTTTTTTACCGCCTTCATTCTCTCACCTCCTACACCTGGATCGACAAAAATGCCGGTACAACTACGATCGTAATCACGATGATCAGCATCAAAAGCATTGGGATCAAAAGTCTGGTTCCTGCCTCTTCTCCCAGCTGTCTCGCCCTGCTCTTTCTGTCCTCCAGTGCCTGTACTGCCTCCATACGAAGCATTTCAGAAATTCCTTTTGCACCCTTTTTCAGATTCTGTGAAAGAAGTGCTCCCATTTTCATATACGGAATCAGATCACATCTTCTTGCAAATCTTTCATAACATTCCATCTCCGGAATCCCACTTTTCATTTCCTGCCAGGTTTTCCAGATTTCTTCATATGCTTCTCTTTTTCTTCCCGTTTTTCCCCTGGTGATCCCATAGTCTTCCGCAATCCTTTTCCACACATTTTTCGCTGTCATTCCGGCACCGGTCAGCATCGTAAACTCTGTGATAATTTCCGGATAATCCAGCATCATCTGCTCTTTTCTCGTCTTCTTCCGATTGCTTTCTTTCTGTATTTCTCTTCCGACAAGCAGAATACTTATCGCTATTCCGAGCATCAGAATCGGAATCACTTTTGAATCTTTCTCCTCTGTCCAGGCAATTTTTCTTCCGTCCAGACTGGAAGGCAGTATAAGATATGCTTTCTGCCTCGTAGCACTGTCCTGCGATCTTACCAGTTCCAGAACCCGCTCTTTCGTGGAAAGCGTTTTCTCCTGTCCTGCAAAAATAACCAGATCCATCTCACACGGATATACCTTATCTTCATAATGCAGAACTCCGGTAATATTCATCCCAATCCCCTGGTTCTCCGGATCTTCTTCCCGGATTTTTCCTGATCCAGTCTCCCAAGCGAATCCATTACATCATATCTGCTAAGTTCCCAGGAAACCGAAAACGGAAAATCGTCCAATGCTGTTACCAGATCCAGATCTGTCTTTATATGCGACAGATCCTGATTTTCCCCGGAAATCACTTTTGCAAGCTCTTCCCTCGCTTTCTGAAACTCCTTTTCCAGCCGCTTTTCACTGTAAATCTTCGGTGACACCTGAATTTCTATATCCTGCTTTTTTTCTCCTTCAACCTGCATAGAAAGCGCCGCTTCTTTTTGTCCTTCCCCGTACCCGTTCCGCTTTATCTGCATGGTTTCAGAGTTTTCCGTCCCTGTCTTCTGCACGATTTCCGACAAAAATGCCAGACTTGTCACCGCCACCATCAAAAGAAATATCTGCCTGAGAAGCCTGTCCCATTTTTTGAAAGTGATTTCTTATTAAAATACATCCGTGCACAAACTCCGAGAAAGAAATACATTCCGATACAAAACCACATTTCTATACCTCGATTTCCACAATCTTACATCCAAGTCTCCAGGCAGCAATATAAGCTCCAAGACAAATACTCATAAAAGCCGCTCCTGGCAGATTCCCGTATAACCCTGCCATAAATTCCGGAAGCTCAGACGCATATACCAATAATTCCCAAAGGGATCACTGACATGATCTGAAATTCCATTTTCTTCGCTGCAATTACAGTATCGATTTCTCTTTTTACTTCCGCTTTATCACCAAGTTGTCTAACCGCATTTTTAATGATCAGAATACTGTCGCCTCCGCTTCTCTTTGCCAGAGAAAATACAGTGACAAATGTATCCACCTCCGAAAGTGCTACCCTTGTAGCAAAATCCTTCCAGGCAGCTTCCGCGGTTACGTTCAGATTCAGCTGCCTTACCATATACGTAAATTCCCGTACAATAAGTGCATGCCTGTCATACATGATCTGCAGATCTCTCTGTACCTCTTTGATCGCGTTTTCCATAGAGTATCCCACATTCAGCTGCGCTTCCAGTGATTGAAGTGCATCCTGGAACTGTCTTTCAAAACGTCTCTTCCCTTTTTCCTCCGCCTGACGGATCATCCTTTCGTAATACTTCATTCCCAGAGGAAAAAAACACTGCCATCATCCACAGTCTTGAATAGAACAGCATGGCGATCAGAAACACCAGAAGAATACTTTCCGTTATTGCCAGGGCATACTCCTTCCGGCTGATACCCTGCCGCCATAAGTTTTTCCGTCCTTGTAAGCGTGGACCTTTTCACCCACTCCCCTTGGATTTTTCCATCCTTACTTCCCGTCTCCTGAAAGGAAATAACGGTTGAAGCCTGATTTCTCCTTTTTCATATCCCAATACCTCCATGATTTCCAATACTTTCCTGCTCTTGTCCCGAAGGCGTCCCAGATGTACCAGGATATCGATTCCGGAAGCGATCTGACGCATAACTGCTTCCAGCGGAAGTTTAATCCCCATCAGTACCATTGTAGACAGTCTGCTCATCATATCATCCGGACTGTTCGCATGGCCGGTACTGATCGACCCGTCATGGCCCGTATTAAACGCCTGTAACATATCCAGTGCTTCTTTTCCTCTGACTTCACCGACAATAATCCTCTCCGGTCGCATCCGAAGCGCTGTCCTGATCAGATCACGGATATTGATCTCCCCTGTTCCTTCTACATTTGCATTCCGTGCTTCAAGCCGCACCAGATTTGGAATCCCTGTGATCTGCAGTTCCGCGCTGTCCTCAATGGTAATAATACGTTCTTCTTTCGGAATAAAATCCGACAATACATTCAGAAAAGTTGTCTTTCCTGATCCTGTCCCTCCGCTGATAAAAATGTTATACTTTGCCTTCACGGCCTGGATCAACATTGCCGCCGCTTCTTTTCCGATAGAGCCTGTGTCGATCATCGTCTCCATCGTAATCCTGCTTTTCGGAAACTTTCTGATCGTAACAATCGGTCCATTGAGCGCAACCGGCGGCAGTACCACATTTACTCTGGATCCATCCTCCAGTCTCGCATCTACGATCGGTGTTGCCTCATTGACAACCCTGTTACAGCCTGCTACCATCTGCTGAACCACATCTTCAAGCTTTCCCTTTGAAAGAAACTTTTTATCGGTTTCATAAATCCTTCCGTTACGCTCGATGAAAATCGGCTGCGTTCCATTGATCATAATTTCCGTAATCTCTTCATCCTCGATCAGCTCCTGCAAGATATCCAGCTTCCTGAACGCGTTAAAAAGCTCTCTCCCGAGAATTGCCTTTTCTCCAAGCGGAATGAACTCTTCTTTCGATTTTTCTTCCAGTATCCTGTGGATCAGTTCCAGCAGCTCTTCATCGCTTGCTTCCTTCGACAGATCCATCTGCGCCAGAATTTCTTCATGAAGTTGTTCTGCCCTCCGCATAGAAGAACCTCTTTTCTGTACTTTCTTTTAATAACTCAACTGTTTCTTTTACTGTCTGACGCATATTTTTCCCCATATTGATATACATGGTACGCGACTCCAGCTCCTGATACCGCAGTACCTTCAACATATGCTGGTACTGCGCAATTTTTGCCATCGCATATACATCCTCCGCACACGGCATGAGAATCTGGTCACACAGCCTTAACAGCTGAAACACATCCTCCATCCCATTTCCGATATCCAGAATGATCACGCTGTATACACTTTGGCTGATCAGTCTTTCAAATAGAGTTTTCCATTCCTCTGTATGCACAGCACGAAGATCTGTCCATACTTTCATTGGCGGGATATAGTCCAGATCACCCATTCTTTTTACCATGGATGCAATCCGTATCCCGATATCATCTCTTTCCTGTTTTGCATAGTAAAGAACATTTGCCAGATCAGGAGCATCCTGATCCCGGAAATATCCTCCCATGCCTGCATAGGTTTCCAGATTCAGATACAGCACGTCCTCTGACTGTGCCAGTGCTTTCCCAAGTTTCAGTGAAAAACGTTGTCTTTCCAATTCTGTG
>ENA-OQLB01000875-OQLB01000875.1-human-gut-metagenome-genome-assembly--contig:-NODE-875-length-14963-cov-4.771300_pt1 | contig 14963 bp, 16 predicted proteins | sample MGYA00242656_ERZ504813 | MGnify/ENA primary metagenome ERZ504813 (study PRJEB26092, sample SAMD00036388) | human gut metagenome | host: Homo sapiens | study: EMG produced TPA metagenomics assembly of... | reverse complement strand
CCAGGTACTCTCTTCTTAGTCGGATTTGATGTTAGTCCAATTCGTACTACCTCCAAACATTTTTAAATTCTGAATTTTGTTGTTCCCATTAAAATCGGACACGGACGTTTAATGTAAACATACTCATATATCTTAGTCCAAGTTTGGGGTGTGTCAATACATATTTTCAAAAAATGAAGGAAAAATAGCGATAAAAATAGGATGAATACGAAGGAGAATGGCTATGATGGGGAAATTTCGGATACGGACGGACCTGGCGCTGGAGGCGAAGGAGAGCTGTGAGGCGAAGGATGGGCAGCCAAGAGGCGTGCGCGTCACAGAGCAGGAAGATACGGAGCGGGAAATTTATACGACAACGGTCGTGATAGAGACAGAAAATGGAGCGCGGGTGATGGGAAAGCCGGTCGGCACCTATATCACGCTCGAGGCACCGAATATGTCATCGCCGGACGAGGACTACCATGCGGAAATCTCAGAGGCGCTTGCCGGTCATATCCCGTTCGCTGATGCGGACGGCGAATGAAGAGCGTAAATCCGTACTTGTCGTAGGACTCGGCAATCGTGAAGTGACGCCGGATGCACTTGGACCGGAGGTCGTCGGCAATCTGCGGATCACCCGACATATGATCCGGGTGTACGGTCGGGTTTCCGCAGAGCTGCAGCAGGCGGCAGAGGTCAGTGCACTCGTGCCGGGAGTGATGGCACAGACTGGGATGGAGACACTGGAGATCATAAAGGGCGTTGTGGATGAGACGCATCCGCAGCTGGTGATCGTGATCGATGCACTGGCGGCGCGCAGCACAAAGCGGCTGAATCGGACAATTCAGATCACGGATACGGGCATCCATCCCGGCTCCGGAGTCGGAAATCACAGGAATGCGATCAATGAAGAGGACGCTGGGTGTGCCGGTGATTGCAATCGGGTGCCGACGGTCGTGGATGCGGTGACGATTGTAAATGATACGATGGAAGCGCTGGTGGAGGAGCTTGACCGTTCAGAGAGAATGCAGCGGCTCACAGGAGTACTGGGAACACTCGATCACGCAGAAAAGCAGGAGCTGATCCGGGAACTGATCTCTTCACAGCTCAATACGATGTTTGTGACACCGAAGGATATTGATGAGACGGTGAAGTATCTGAGCTTCATGATTTCGGAGAGCCTGAATAAGGTGTTCTTCGAAGAAAGCCCGGAAGAACAGCCGCAGCAGGCATAAGTTTTGAGTTGCGGGCATAAAATGATGATGATACAAGGGTCAAAAGGTCATGCGTTTCATGCTTGCATGAAAAGCATGACTTATTGACCCGCAAAACACCGAAAAGTAGCCATTTTTCGTAGAAATGAGCGGATTTGAGTGTTTTAGGATTGCGAGAGCATGAAATGCGAAGCAATCCGTGTATCATAGGGGTCAAAATACCTTTTGACCCCAACATCATGATTTCAGACAGCATATAGGAGAAGCAGCAACACATGGATGGATATCAGTTCGAAGAACAGTGTGCGATCATACTAAAAAGAAAACATTTTTCAAAAATAGAAGTTACTAAAAGTTCTGGAGATCAAGGCGTTGACATCATTGCCTATAAACACAGAAAAAAATATGGGATACAGTGTAAGTATTACACGTATCCCGTTGGTAACAAAGCAGTCCAGGAAGCTTATGCCGGTGCAAATTTTTATGACTGTGACAAGGTCATCGTAATGACAAACACAACATTCACCCGCTCCGCGATTGAACTTGCTGAAAAACTGGATGTAGAATTGTGGCCGGATTGCCCGGTCACACCTTTTTACAGTTTATTGTTCAAGATCATGGAATTATTGAACCTGCTTCTTTTCCTTTACGCGATCCTGACACTTTTTTCTGCAAAGTATGATTTTATTCATTTGCCGGTTTCACTTGATACGATATCGCTGGTGGCACTCCTGACAGCCTCTGCTTTAGGAATCTTCGGCTGGAAGTATCTCCTTTGTAATCTGATTACCGCCGGAGCTTTCCTCTTCCTTGCATTCCATGTTGTGCTTTCACCTGTATCTCTGGCAACAGATTATACATACACACAACTGCTCTCCTTAATTCCTGCAGTTGTATACATGCTTCATGCCGGGTGGCTGAAATTAAAGAAAATGAAAAAATAAAAGCTTATTCAAACCAGATTTCCGGATTCGTAGACGATACACTGGTTACTCCTGCCTTAAGAAGTGCCATTACATCTTCCTTCTCCCGGATCATTCCTCCGGCGATCACAGGTACCGGAAGATCTTTACAGATATTTCCGATCACCTTCGGCATCACTCCCGGAAGAACCTCTACCACATCCGGCTTTGCTGCCGTCACCTGTGTTTTCACATTTTCATAAGCCATAGAATCAATCAAAAATACACGCAATACCGTGAGCATTCCAAGTTCCTTCGCTCGATGAATGATCGTCGGTTTTGTGGAAATTACACCATCCGCTTCTGTATATTTTTTGATAAAATCTGCAGCAATGTTCTTCGATGCCAGCCCATGGATCAAGTCTAGATGTACTACCGCCAGTTTTTCTGCTGCTTTTACTTTAGAAACAATCTCCGGAATTGTACAGATGTCTCCATATAAAATGAATACAACCTGGCTTTCACTTTTCAGACAGGCATCTACTCCTTCATCATCTTTTACCGCTGCAATCACAGGGGATACCTCCAACGCATCCAGAAATTTATAATTCATTTCAATTCTCCTTTGTTCCGCCAAGATCAAATGAATGCCAGACACAGAAACTGTGAACAACAGTACTTGTATCTGGCATCTGTTTCATAAATTATACTATATCTCCTTCACAATCGTCTAGTGTACTGCATCCACATTTCCGGCAGCTACGATATTTACACCTGTACCTGCCACATTTTCCAACACAATATCTCCAATGTGAACCGGAGCTTTGATCATTACGCCGCGAAGTGCTGCGATACAGTCAAAAATCTTATCTTTTGAAATGTCATGCTCTGTCTTCACATTGATCATTGGTACTTTTCCGTCTGCGACACGAACTGTAGTCGTTACAATACGCGTTGGATCTGTTACTTCCTTTCTTGCATACGCATCTCCGCGTGGACAAGTATTTCCCGTAACAGATATAACTTTTTCTTCTTCCATTTTTACAACGATCGGACATCCCATCGGGCATCCGATACAGATTAATTCTCTCTCATTCATTGCTTATGCCTCCTCGATCCGAATCGTAATCTTCTTTGTCTCCGGATATTCTTCCAGTTTGTTTTTCTTTAAAATCACCTGCTCCATCTCACCCGGTGCCATTACCTGACGCTTCTTCTTACTGATCAGCTGATCATCAAAATACACTACGATCGCTTTATTTTTGAATACATCTCCAACACGGAAACGAACTGTCAGGTTTTCTTCCATTTCTGAAGGTCTTACAAAGGATGGCACTGTATAGCGCACTCCGCCTTCCGGAGAAATCGGAAGCATTACAGCCTGCGCGTCTTTTTCTCCTGCTTTAATATAAACGGCTGCATTCTTTCCGGCTGCCGCTGCCTCCTGAGATACAAAGTCCACCAAATCGTGTACGTGAAGTACATTTCCACAAGCAAAGATACCTGCCACGCTTGTCTCAAGAGAGTCATTAACGACCGGTCCTGAAGTAACCTGTGAAAGTTCTACTCCTGCGCTTTTTGAAAGTTCATTTTCCGGAAGAAGTCCGCAGGAAAGAAGTAATGTATCACAAGTATATCTTTCTTCTGTTCCCGGAATCGGCTTGCGGTCCGGTCCGACTTCTGCGATTGTCACAGCTTCCACACGATTCTTTCCTTCTATATCAATCACTGTATGACTCAGCTTCAGCGGAATATCAAAATCATCCAGGCACTGTACAATATTTCTTTTCAATCCACCGGAATAAGGCATCAGCTCCGCAACTACCTTGACCTTTGCCCCTTCGAGCGTCATACGTCTCGCCATGATCAGACCAATATCACCGGATCCAAGGATCACAACTTCTTTTCCCGGCATAAGCCTTCCATATTTACCAAATGCTGTGCCGTTCCGGCAGAATAAATTCCGGCCGGACGATATCCAGGAATATTTAAAGCTCCTCTGGAACGCTCTCTGCATCCCATTGCCAGGATAATTGCATTTGCGTGAAGAAGCAGAATCCCGTCCTCACGATTTGTGGCTGTTACTACCTTTTCCGGTGAAATGTCCATGACCATTGTATTTAATTTATATTCAATACCACGTTCTTCTACCTGCTCAATAAAACGTGCTGCGTACTCCGGTCCTGTCAGTTCTTCTTTAAATGTATGCAGACCGAATCCATTATGGATGCACTGCTGCAAAATGCCTCCGAGGCTTTTATCTCTTTCTAAAATCATAATATTATCTATCCCATTATCTTTCGCTGCGACTGCTGCCGCAAGTCCTGCTGGACCTCCGCCGATTATGATCAAATCATATGTTTTCATTTTACTCATCCCCCAGTTCTTTATTTTCACCTACGATAAATTCCGATCCAACGCCGTTTTTTCCAATCTGATCTACCCGCATTGGGACTTCTCTTTCCAAAATCTCCATAACCTTCGTGGAACAGAAGCCTGATTGGCAACGCCCCATGCCGGCTCTTGTCCGGCGCTTCACTCCATCCAGAGAGTGTGCACCAAGCGGACGGTGAATTGCATCCAGGATTTCTCCTTCTGTGATCATCTCACAGCGGCAGATAATATTTCCATAAGCCGGATTTTCTTTGATCAGCTGATTTCTCTCTTCCAGAGAAAGCGTATCCGGATCTAAAATCCCATGTCTCACCGGATTAAAATCAGACTTTTCTTCTGCATTCAAAAGGTCTCTTACAAGTTCTGCAACCGTAACACCGATTGCCGGTGCTGAAGAAAGTCCCGGAGATTCAATGCCTGCTGCATTGATCAGTCCTTTTACATCCGCTGATTCACCAATTACAAAGTCATCTCCATCCTCGTGTGCACGAAGACCTGCAAAGGAAGCAATCACCTGACGAAGCGGAACATTCTTAACGCTATGAGAGGAAACTCTTGCGATCTGATCCAGACCATCCATTGTCGTGTTTACAGCACCTTTATCTTCTACATTTACTGCTGTAGGACCTACAAGCAGATTGCCGTGAACTGTCGGTGTGACCAGTACTCCCTTTCCCATTTTCGACGGAAGCTGGAAGATTGTACTCTTCACATAATCTCCAACTGTCTTATCCAAAAGCATGTATTCCCCTTTACGGGCTGTGATATGAAGCTTTCTGTCTGAAAGCTGATTATTGATCTCATCAGCATAAACTCCTGCTGCATTAATAATAAGTTTTGTCTCGATTGTCTCATCAACACCGGTATCCGCGTGATGAACCTGAACTCTAAATCCTTCTCCTGTCTTTTCCAGTTTTTCAACTTTTGTATTCAGGAAAAACCGAACACCGTTCTCGTATGCATTTTCCGCATATCCCATTGTCATATGGAATGGACAAACGATTCCTCCGGTTGGAGCCCACAGTGCACATGTCACATCATCTGCCAGGTTCGGCTCTTTCTCGATCAGCGCCTCTCTGTCTAAAATCTGAAGTCCAGGAACTCCATTTTTCTTACCTCTCTCCACTAAAACCTGAAGTCCTTCCGGATCCTGCTCTTTCGTACATACGACCAAAGAGCCGTTTCTCTTAAACGGAATGTCAAGCTCTTCTGCGATTCTGTCCATCATCGCATTTCCCATCACATTTAACTTTGCCTTCATCGTTCCCGGAACTGCATCAAATCCCGCATGGATGATCGCACTGTTTGCCTTGGATGTCTCATTACAGACATCCTCTTCCTTTTCAATCACACACGTATTCAACTTATATCTGGAAACCTCTCTGGCAATCGCGCTGCCTGTCACTCCTGCACCAATAATAACAACATCAAACATATCCATTCCTCTCCTTTATCACACAAAAAAAGCAAGGCAAATAAAACGACTGCCTGTCGTTTCATCTACCTTGCTCAAATCTCTGGTATCTAATATTCGTCTTTTCTTTATTCTAGCACATTTTTCAGAAGAATCAATTCCAAATGTACTCAGATACTTTTATTTTTTGCAACCTGAAATTCTTCCCGGATCTGCGCCAGAAGTTCTGGCTTTACCAGCACATCACAAAGTGAATCTGCCATAATAATTCCAGAGCCCTCATTATTTCTAAATTATCATCAACTAATTTCATTGTACTTATTATATCATCCCACTTCTAATAGTAGTTGTAAAATTTTTCATTTTTTCAAATCAACTTCTAAACTTTTTGCTATGCAAAGTGCTCCATACCCCAACTCCCCATTCGGCCACCTCTCATACCCCGGAATCCGTCTCGCCCCTCTCCGCAAATATGCTTTCACTTTCTCTCCATACAGATACGGATCATTCCCTTTCACAATCCCCCACTCCATCAAAAGTGCCGCGCTTCCTGTAACAAATGGCGTTGCAAATGAAGTTCCTGTGAACTCTGCATATCCTCCGCCTGCTACCGGAGCCATTACCCTCACACCCGGAGCGGCCAGATCAGGTTTGTTCGCATTTTCCCCCTCATATATCTGTGTCGGTCCTCGTCCGGAGAAGTCTGCATAAGAAAAGGTCAATGCATTATACGCTGCCACAGTAATAACAAGCGATGCAGTAGAAGGTATCGTAAGTGTTGTGGAACTGTCTGGCTTTAGAAATGCCGTACCGATATTAAGTGCATTCTGTACCGGAAGCCACATTTGCCACAACTTATCCACAACCTGTCCTGGCATCATCTGTATTTTCCACACTCCGGCTGTGACAAATTCATTTCGTGGTAGAAAACTAATATAAATTTCCTGACGAACACTATATGGTTTTGGCTCTCCATAGTAAACCAGGAGTTCTGTTTCACCAATCTGTATTCTTTGTGTTCCTTCTTTTTCTTCCATCTGCCGGAATGATTTCCGGATGGATCGACAATTGTAATTGTGACTTCATCGACATAGGATTTCCAAATTTGCAGACTGAATGACTTCTCCCTCTGCTGTACTGCAAGTTGAACTTCTGTCATCACTCCTTTTCTATATTCACCTGCCGCATGTCCCGCTGTCGTTCCTTCATTTCCGCTTCCTACACAAATCACATTCTTCCAACGTTCAGATACTGTATTCAAATATCTTTCCAAAAGACTTGTTCCATCATGGGAACCATATGTATTCCCAAAACTGATATTGATCGCCACCGGCTTTTTTAACTCTTCCGCTTTTCTTACGATATAATCCACACCTCGCATCAGCTGGGTAGTTCTTGGGAATCCTGTTTCCCCTGCTCCCCCCATCTTTACAATCAGCAGCCCTGCTTCGGGTGCAGCTCCTCGATATTTTCCATTCTTACTACCTCTTCCATTTCCAGCCGCAATCCCGGCTACTGCTGTTCCATGTCCACTGGTATCACGGCTTGGTACTATGCGATACCTTTCTTCCTTGACTTCCATGCGTAGTGCTTCATTTATCTGTTCTGAAGTGAACTCTGTTCCGATATGATATCCTTCCGGCGGTTTACCGTTTTGTATCGTCTGATCCCATAAAGCAAGAATTCTTGTCATTCCATCTGTATTTCTAAAATCAGGATTTTCATAATCAATCCCACTGTCTACAATTCCGATCAATACGCCCTTTCCCAGCAGTGGAAACGACTGTTTTTTCTGCTGATTATCCTCTCCCCCCTCTTGCCCAATTGAAGAAAAAGAAGGCGTAGCCTGTACTTCATCAATACAGGACACACGCCTTCCATTCTCTACTTGAAAATATAAACTTTTTGGTTTTTCTATAAATTCTACTTCCGGAAATGCTGCCAGTTCTTTTATCTGACTTTCTTTTATTTGGATAATGGCATATCCACCTGTCAGTTCCGTCACATAAACAGCTCGTGTTCTTACTCGCTCTAACGTCCCGGAATACTTCACAATCAATTCCCATTCTTTTTCTTCCAGATCATACCCGATATCCAGACTCTCGCTTTTCTGACGTTCTTCTTCTGTGATACTTAATGCAAGATTCAATTGATTTTCTATTTTCTGGCTCACGAAGGCTGCACCTTACTTCATCTCTTATTTCTATGTTTTATGAAGTAATTTAGCAGATTATTCCATTTTCATCTCTAAGACAACTACCTCACAGCTTTTCAGATTCAGTCTGTTCTTTGTATAATCTACTGTCTCGTTCTTCTGGTTCGACATTAATACTCTTTTCACATTCCCCTTCAATTCAATGCTTGCTGCGTCTGTTCCAAAATTAGCCACGACAAGAATACTTGTCGCTGCGTCTGTTCTATAAAATGCCAGGATATCATCCATTTCTTCATATTCCGGAATGAATTCTCCATAAGTAAATACATTTTTAAATTCATCTGATTTGCGCAGTGCTACTAACTTTCGATAATAATTCAGAACAGAATCCGGATTGTTTTCCTGATCTTCGACATTGATCTCTTTGTAATCAGGATTTATCTTTAACCATGCCGTTCCTTTTGTAAACCCGGCATTCTCCCCGCTTGTCCATTGCATTGGTGTTCTCGCATTGTCACGGCTCATCCGATTACAAGCTTCCATTGCTTCCCGGTCAGATAATCCAGCTTCACGGGCAATCTGATACTGGTCTTTTGTACTGATATCATCGAATTCGTCAATGCTGTTCCACTTCGCATTTTTCATGCCTATTTCCTGTCCCTGATAAATGAAAGGAATTCCTCTGAGAAGAAGATTAACCGTACCAAGCATCTTCGTTCCCGCCGATGTCTGGGCATAAGCCGGAAGAAATCTTGACACACCTCTCGGTTCGTCATGATTCTCTATAATATTTGCTTTAAATCCATACTTCTGTGTTTCCATCTGAGACTGGAAGATTGCTTTTCTCCATTTAGAAAATTCCATCTTCGGAGCATCATACCATCCATGTTCTCCATCACTGAGACAATGTGCACTAAAGTCAAATATTGTTGAGAAATGTCCGTTTTCTCCAATAAATTCCGGTAATTCATCCGCTTTCATATTGAAGACCTCTCCCACTGTAAATGCATCGTATTTTTGGAATGTATTTTTCTTTAAGTCTTCCAGAAGTTCTCCAACACCATCTACACTTTCAACCATTTTCCAGCAACCGGCCATGCCATCTGCCCCATCCGGTTCAAAATCAGGAAATTTCAGATCTTTCTTGATATTAATGATCGCATCGATTCGAAAACCGGAAAGTCCCTTTTCCAGCCACCAGTTGATCATATCATAGAGTTTCTGTCTTAATTTCGGATTCTCCCAGTTCAGATCCGGCTGTTCCTTTGCGAACATATGAAAATAATATTTATCAGTTCCCGGCACCGGTTCCCAGCAGCTTCCGCCAAAATAAGAACGATAATTACTCGGTGGATTTCCATTCTTTCCTTCTCGGAAATAGAAGTAATCTGCATATTCTCCTTCCGGATCCGCTAATGCTTTCTGAAACCATTCATGTTTGTCAGAACAATGATTAATTACCAGATCCATGATAATATGCATGTCTCGCTTTTTCGCTTCCGCCAGCAATTCATCAAATTCTTCCATCGTTCCAAATTCTTCTGCGATTGCATAATAATCTGCAATGTCATAGCCCTGATCTACAAATGGTGATTTATAGATTGGTGATAACCATATAATATCAATTCCAAGCTTTTTTAAATAATCCAGTTTCGATATGATACCTTTCAAATCTCCGATTCCATCTCCATTTGTATCAAGAAAACTCTTTGGATATATCTGATATGCTACCTTGTCATGCCACCACTTTTTTTCCATATTATCAACCTCTTTCACATCATTTTATCTTCCACATAATATGCGTCACGATCCATAAGCTTTCGTATTGCCAGATCCCATCGCCTGTATTATACTGCTATTATATGATTATATTTGCATAAATTCTTGCATTATTTTTTCATTGTATAACACAATACTGCTATTTTAGGAGGGGACTCGTATGAACGTTCCACATTCACTCATATTAGAGCAAAAAGAAAAATACAAAACATGGAGAAGTATTCTTTCCGATCCAAAAATATATTACAGAACTTAACTTAAATTCCCCGGTCATTATGACTCACTGGCACGAAGAAGCGGAACTCACTTTGATAACAAAAGGTTCCTGTATTTATCAAATTGATTTAGTTGACTATGAAGTAAATGAAGGTGATCTGTTATTCATTCCACCACTGCTTTTACATTCAATCCGCCTGAATGCAACTGATGATTTCTGCTCAGAAACCTATGTGTTTCATGTTAACTTTTTAGGGGGAAATGCAACAGATATATGCTCCACCCGTTATCTTACACCTATGATAAATCATGAATTGACCTTGCCTTATCATATTTCATCCACACACCCTGCACATCATTCTCTTCATGAATGCTTTATAAAAATGGCTTCACTCTATACAGAACAAACATTTGGATATGAAATTGCCCTGAAATCAGTCCTATTGCAGGCACTGTTTCTCCTACTTCAATATAGCACCACAGAGTCTGCAACTATTTCTGCTTCTTCAGATAAGCTGAAAAATGTACTCGATTATATCGATCTCCACTATGCCGAGCCTCTCACAATTTCCGAACTCGCAGAGCTTTGCTATTTCAGTGAATATCATTTTATGCGTTTTTTCAAAAAGCATATGAACATGACCTGTATCCAATATATTAATAATGTCCGGCTCGAAAAAGCAGTGGAATTATTTGAACATGGAGAAACTTCCATCCTGGAAGTCTCACTCTCCGTTGGCTTTCATAATCTTTCTTATTTTCACAGAGCCTTTAAAGCCAAATATCACATGACACCATTATCTTTTATCAAAAGACTGAATTAATGTTTTGCTTTAAGAAAAGCAGCGGCCGAAACTTCCATTTTCAGCCGCTGCTCCTATAAATTCAATCTTCTATTTTTTCTTTCTTCGTCTCTTCTTGATTAACTTTCGAATCAATACTACCAACAGAATAATGATCAGAATAAGAACCAGAACGATACCAACGATCATCACTGAAAACTTATTCGGATTCTTCACGAGATCGATCACATTTCTGCTTTCATCTACAACTTTACGTCCATGTGTCGTCTCATAATACTCCGGCACATTTGAAATGCCGTTGCCATCTGTATCATCAAAAGACTTCATATATCTTGCAATCGCATCCCATGCTTTCAGCTCCTTATCGCCTTCCATGATTGCCTGATCTTCCAGATTCTCGATCGGATTACCATCCTTATCCTTCGGCTCGATCTTCAACAGACCATAAGACATTTCCATTACAGAGCCAAGCATCTGTCCCGTATAAAGATCTGTCACAACTCGGTATAACTGGTCATCCTGGATCTCGATTCGCTCTCCATCTTCTCTTGTCAGATAACAGTCTGTTACTTTATTCAAGATCATTCGATGCGGATTGAATGTGAAATTCAGCCCGCTGCAATATAATCTTGCAGTTGTCATAAAATCGGAAACCGAAGCATCTACTTCTGCTGCCAGTTTCAATTCTTTACCAGTCAGATAAACATTAATCAGCGGATATCCTGCCAGTCCGTCTTTTCCTATTCCAAGTGAAAATGAATTATATACATCTTCTACAGTGATATTTCCTTTCGTATATGTGTCGCGCACACAGCCGCTTGGAACAACAGCTACATCCACCGGCGTTCCATTATAGTCTTCTGAATGCTCTACAGAATAGATATACGAATCAGACATAATATCTCCAAGATTCAGTTCTTCATGCTTCGTCTCCATTTCTTCGAGACTGTTGAATTCGACATCATTCTCGGCAAGAACTTCATCTCTTGTATATCCGAAATTCGTCAGGTAATTAGTATCTACTTTATCCATCAGCGCATCGATCCGCTCTTGTGTCGCCTGATCCGGCTCAATATCTTCAGATACAGGAATCAACTCGTAGGAAGTCATCTCCCAACGACCATCCTGTTTCTGTGTCATGGAAAGTGATCCAAGATTTCTTGCGTATTCTCCACAGGATACAATGTAGGTATTTCCGTGCTGAATAGGCTCTTTTAACTCGGTATGTGTATGTCCGCTGATGATCAGATCAAGATCCGGTACTTCTTTTGCAAGGATCTCATCTTCTGATTTTTTCTCGTCCTCCCAGGTTCCGCTGTGAGACACACAGGCGATCATATCTACCGTTTCATTCTTTTTGATCTCTTCTACCGTTTTCTTAACTGACTCGACCGGATCTTTAAATAATAATTCACAGGTCGGTGCACATTTCAGGCATCTACTCCAAACACGCCCACTACAGCGATTTTTACATCACCTTTCTGAACAACCACATAATCCTTTACGCCATAGTTTTCAAATGCTGACTGGATCTGTTTTTGCCCTTCACTTAATCCGTTCATTTCCATGCTGTCCCAATCAACATTACACACGACAAGACTCGGTACCGTCTCGCCGGAATCCTTCGCCGCTGTCAGCATGTCTGCCAGTCCCTTGGAACGATAATCAAATTCATGATTTCCCAAAGTTGACACATCACATCCGAGATATCCCAGCATCCTAAGTTCCGCTGCTTCGGTATCATAAACGGTCTGGATCAGCGTCCCCATTGAAAAATCACCGCCGTCCAGTATCAGTGTATCCGGATTCTCTTTCTTCTTCTCGTCAATCAGAGTCTTTAGCTTCGCAAATCCGCCGACTTCTTTCTGTTCTCCATCTACAATTGTAGAAAAACTGTTTAAATGAGAGTGTGTGTCATGCGTAAACAAAACATCTAACTGTTTGCTTTTTTCTGCCGCTTCTGCCGGAATATTCATTACAAATGGAAGAAGCATTGTAATGATCAGCAAGAATGCCAAAATCTTTTTTCCTCTTTTCATAAGTTCTTTTCTCCTCTCAGAACACCACTGTGATGTTCGATTTTTATAGTCTCAAATACTCTCCGATTCTGTCAATATTGTATAATGGAATATTCGTCATCCACTCCTGTTCCCGGTAGTCTGACATAGATGTCCGTACTGCATATTTCGGTTTATATTTCTCACAAAATGCTTTTAAACTCTTTGCACGCAGATTCTCTTCCGCTTTTACCTCCAATGGAATAACCGATGTGTTTCCCTGTAAAATAAAATCAATCTCTCCCTTAGATTTTCAGCAGAATAATAATATGGCTCCACATTTTCTCCGGCAATCAACTGTTGCAGAATGTACTGTTCTGTCAAAGCACCTTTAAATTCTGTAAAAATCCGGTTCCCATCGATAATCACCTGTGCATTCAGCCCAGTCATAGCCATCAACAGTCCTACATCTAAAAGATATATTTTGAAAATATCAAGATTCATATATGCTTTTAACGGAAGCGCCGGTTTCTCTATCCTGTGTACTTTATGAATCAAACCACAATCCAGAAGCCACTGTATTGCCAGTTCAAAATCCTTTGCTCTTGCACCTTTTCTTACCTGACCATAAATATATTTCTTATTTTCTTTCGCCAATTGCATTGGAATTGAATTCCACACAAGGTTTAATCTTGGAACCAAAGAAATCTCCGCATGCTTGGAAAAATCTTGCTGATAATAGTTCAAAAGATTTTTCTGTATTTCCCGAACCTGATTAAAATCTTTTGTATCCACATAAGTCTGTACTACTTCCGGCATGCCTCCGACAAAATAATATTCACGCAATCGGTCGATATACTTAGACTTGAACATCGTTACCATATCCGTATCTTTTCCCCGAAGAATTTCTACAAATCTCTCTTCCCCTAATGCACACAAAAACTCCTGAAACGTCAATGGGTAAAGATCCATAAAATCTACTTTTCCAACCGGAAATGATGTTCCTTTATGGAGAGCAACACCGAGAAGTGAACCAGCTGCCACAACTGCATATTCCGGAGCATTCTCACAAAAATATTTTAGAGAGGATAATGCTTTCGGAACTTCCTGAACTTCATCAAAGATCAGCAATGTATTTTCAGGATTGACGGATATTCCTGTTTCTGCACTGATTGCAAGTACGATTCTTTCAATATTAATTTCGCCGTCAAACACCTGCTGCATTCTTGTATTACTGTCGAAATTTACATAAGCAACTTTTTCAAAGAATGTTTTTCCAAATTCTTTCATCAACCAGGTTTTTCCCACCTGCCTTGCTCCACGGATAATCAATGGCTTTCTGTTCGGTTTCTCTTTCCATTCTTTCAGTCTTTCCAATGCAAACCGCTTCATAGCATACCTCCTTATCTTATTTCATCTTATATTATATCCTTTTCTTTCTATTTTATAATCCAAAAACGGGTGTGTCAACATTTTTAAGGACGTAAAAGCGTGATGCCATCACATTTTTCATGACATAAATGTGTTTTCCCATATACTTTTTATCCGATGTAATATATATTCTCTCAATTTTCTGATCTTTTGATTTCTTTCATCCATATCAAATTGTTATGGTTCTGATATAAAATTGCTATTTTACGCCATTTTTCATGTATGCTACTATGTGCTTGGTTAAAAAAATAACATTACATTCTAAAGAAAGTAAAAGAAAGAGGTATGACATGAACGAAGAAAAAACGTGCCTTGAGAAACAGCCGTTATCTCAGGAAATGCTCGAAAAAATGAATGCCTACTGGCGTGCTGCCAACTATCTTTCAGCCGGCCAGTTATATCTTCTGGACAATCCGCTCTTAAAAGAGCCACTTACGATGGATCAGATTAAAAAGAAAATCGTAGGACACTGGGGAACTGTTCCTGGACAGAACTTTATTTATACACACTGCAACCGTGCAATTAAGCGTTATGATCTGGACATGATTCTCCTGTCCGGTCCGGGACATGGTGGAAACTTCCTGATTGCTAACACTTACTTGGAAGGATCATACAGCGAAGTATATCCTAACATCAGCCAAGGATGAAGAAAGGAACATTGTAAGCAAAATGTTCAAAC
>ENA-OQLB01000874-OQLB01000874.1-human-gut-metagenome-genome-assembly--contig:-NODE-874-length-14967-cov-1.367857_pt1 | contig 14967 bp, 15 predicted proteins | sample MGYA00242656_ERZ504813 | MGnify/ENA primary metagenome ERZ504813 (study PRJEB26092, sample SAMD00036388) | human gut metagenome | host: Homo sapiens | study: EMG produced TPA metagenomics assembly of... | reverse complement strand
TATAACATTTGTTTTCAACAACACTTATAATTCCAATTCTTTAAATGATTACAACAAGCAAATGTAATTTATAAGCCTTAATAATTTGCTCTAAATAATCACTGTAATACAATTATCTTCATAAGTTGAATTGATATTATCATAACAAATGATAATGATTTATTTTATACAAAGAACTATCTGATAATACTTTTTCTAATAATTTTGAATCATTTTGACTTTCTAAATGTAATCCTCGACCTAATAACCTTGTCAATAAAATTAATTGAGCATCAGTATAATATGTCTTTTCAACGTACGCACCTTTTTTTGTTTTGTTGCATAATTAATACTACCACTTTCATTGCATATAAAAGGGGTAAGCAACTCATCTTGACAATCTTTTATCAAATTATTATAAGATTTTATTGATTCAATATCTGCTTTAATCGTATTGCTAGAAATCGTCGTTCCTAACCCACCAATTCTTTTAATTAGTTCATCACGTGATAAAGCATGATCTTCGTCTGTTAATCTTTTTAATAAATATTGCGTTAGCAATATGCGAGTTCCATTACTAATATCTCCCATTCTCAACCCTCCATACTCTATATTTTACTTTATCTTCCAAAATATGTAAAATTAGTAAATATAATAAAAACCAATTATTTGGTGTATAAAATTGTATACATAAAATTAATTTCACTATCCAGCAAAAAAGTATATGTTTATGACAAATTTATGACAATAAAAAAGACTAATTTATTAATTAGTCTTGATATTTTCTAATAAAACTATCAATTTTACTCCAATAAACTTGACCACCAATTTTTTCACATTGAGCATGTCCGGCACCCTTGATTACCAATTTTTCCTTAGGACAATTAGCACTTTGATATAATTGATTGAGCATTTTAAAAGGAACAAAACGATCCTTATCGCCATGAATAAATAATGTTGGCGTAGTTGATTTTTTCACTTGTTCGATTGCTTCAGCTTTGCCAAATGAATAACCGGCTCGAATCTGAGTCACAATATTTGCAATATCTAAAAATGGTCGACTTGGCAAATTATACATTTCTTTTAGCTGATAGGAAAACATCTCCCATGTACTAGTGAATCCACAATCTTCAATAGCAGCAATAACATTGACAGGCAATTTTTCCCCTGTTACATTCATTACTGTAGCCGCTCCCATAGATACTCCATACAGGATAATTTTAACTTTTGAATCATTATCAATTAAATATTTGATCCAGTTAATTATGTCTAAACGATCGAGCCAGCCCATTGCAATATAGTCACCTTCACTCTGCCCATGACCTCGAAGATCAGGAAGCAAAAGATTGTAACCTTGCTCATAAAAATGTTTAGCACTCGCATGCATCAATTTACCTTCAGATGTATATCCATGGACAATAATCACATAATCATGCCCGTAATTCAAAAATTGATAAGCATGCAGTTTTAATCCATCATCACTGTCTAAGAATACATCCTGATAATGAATAGTATCAAAAAAAATTGCTACTATCTCCCTTTCTTATTTATATCGGTTCTATCTTTATCGGGTATTTGATTATTTGTTGAGGGATTAGTAAATATCGCATCTTTATTAGCCTGTTTATTTAATGCCAAATTATATAAATAATTACCAGCATAAAATAAACTACCAATTCCAGCTGTCAACATAGTTAAACTACCAGTTAATGCAATTTTCGTCTTTTTTCCCATTACTAGAACAGTGTTCCTTGTTTGCCCCAATTTGGATATTCATCAAACGAAACATAAACATCATTAATTTCAATATTTGTTGTTTCTTTGATCATTTTTACTAACTCTTCAGTAAATTTCTTTTTAGCATCAAAATCAATTGTATTATATAATTTAACCGCAATCATCATGCAAGGAATGTCATCACCGCGGAAATACATAATTTGATTATCTTCTAAATGTAACATTAAATTTTCTTCTTTTTTACCAGGTAAGATTGTAATCAGCTCCCCAGTTCTTTTAGCAATTTCATTTTCTTGCCTAAGTGTTAATTTATGATTTGTTGTAAATGAATAAATAGGCATATATTTTTCCTCCTTATTTTTTATTAAGGATATTTTAACACTTTTTATAGCTAATGTTAACAAATTATTAGCTATCTTAATTTGAAGTTAATAAAATTTATTAAAGCGTTTACATAAATGATTTGATTTCTTTTTTTGATTATGTTAAAATATAAGAGCAAAAGTAGCAATATAATTTTCAAAGTATCACAAGTATTAGAAGATTGTATTACCTTTATGTACCGCCGCAATCCGATATTTGTGATTTAGAGTTACATAGAGTATTTCCTTTTTGCACATCTTTCAAGGAGGTACCATTAATGAGTACAGGTAAAGTAAAATGGTTTAATCAAGAAAAAGGGTTTGGATTTATTACAAATGATGAAGATGGAAAAGATATCTTCGTTCATTTCTCAGCAATCAACGCTGAAGGATTCAAAACTTTAGAAGAAGGTCAAGTTGTTGAATTCGATATCAACGAATCTGATCGTGGACCACAAGCTCAAAACGTAACTGTTAAAGCTTAATAACCAGAAGAAACCCGGTTAATCGGGTTTCTTTTTTATTCAATTATTCCATAATGAAGCAGAGCTTTATAAATTCCTCCATCATAAATATCACTTGTAATATATTCACTAGCTTCTTTTGCCACATCAACAGCATTTCCCATTGCAATTGGATGCCCAACTACTTTGAACATACACACATCATTAAAACCATCACCAAAAGCATAGCTATTATCACGTTCTATTTTTAAAATCGTCAATAGTTTTTTAATTCCAATTCCTTTATCATAACCAATAATTGTTGCATCAGCAGAATTATGACCAAAGTGCTCATTTAAAACTACTGTATCTTGTAAATAGGAAACAATCTTTTGGTAATGTTCTTGATCATTAAAATGAACATCAAACATGTGGGCATCGATCTCCTCTGTTTTAAAATCTTCAATAAAATATGGATGTTCGTAATCTGTTTGCATATCAGCTAACTTATTAAAATCAATTCCATGAGCATAGCCAAGATTAACGCCATTAAAATTATATCCGCATTCTAATTTATCAAAACTATCCACAAAATAACTAACCTGTTTCCTAGTCAATGGTTCATCCAATAATACCTCTTCTTTATACACGATATATCGACCATTTGCACAAATAAAACCATCAACATATTTTTCAAAATGATATTTTGCGTAAATATATGGTCTACCGGTACAAATAAAAACGTAATGCCCTAGATTTTGTAACTTTCTTAAAGCTTCTTTTGTATCTTCAGGAATAATATTTTTTACTGCTAAAGTCCCATCAATATCAAAAAAGAATATTTTTTTACTCATAATAGTTCCTCCATTACATTATTATACAATAAAAATAAAGTAGAGTTCAATGAACTCTACTCCATAACTCGAATTGCATGATATCCTTCATGAATTGCTGTTAAAATTTTTCTTGGTGCTTTTGCATCACCAATCACTGTAACATCATCATAAATTTCCTCTAAAGCATCTTCTAATTGATCATTTGGTTTAAATCCAGCTGCATTGATAATTGTATCACACACGATTGTATACTCCTGATTATCTTGGAGATATGTAACTCGATTATCTTCAATTTTAGTAACAGTTGCTTTTGTAATTTTATTAATATTATTATCTTGAAGCATTTGTCTCAACGCCTGATCATTATTTAAACAGTGGTCACAACCAAATAAAATATCTTCCTGCATTTCAATAATAGTTACCGTTTCCGCATTTTCTTTAAGATAACATGCTGCCTCACATCCTGCTAGACCGCCACCAATAATTACTATTTGTTTTCCTGCTTCTTTACGGTCAGTCAAAAATTCACTTACAAAACCTGCTTTTTCAATTCCCGGAATTGGTGGCATCATTGGTGATGACCCTGCTGATAGAATAACTTTATCGTAATCTTTTTTAGCGTCTTTGAGCGTAAACTCTGTATTTAAATAAACATTCACACCAGTTTTCAAGCATTGTCTTTCAAGATAAGTAATCAATTTCAAGACATCATGCTTAAAGGTAGGCATTCCTGCCGCCCAAAGTGTACCCCCTAATCGTTCTTCCTTTTCATATAAGTCGACTTCATATCCACGTTTTCTTGCTGTGATAGCAGCGTACATTCCACCTGGACCGCCTCCAATAACTAGTACTGATTTTTTAATTCCATCAACTTTTGGCAGTGCGAATTCTTTTTCCGCATAGCAAAGTGGATTTACAGCACAATAATAATGTTTTCCAGAAAACCTGCTAATAAACATTCATTACAGCCAACGCATGGTGCAATATCCATTGTATTTCCCTGCTTTACTTTATTAGCCAATGTGGATCAGCAAGCATTTGATGACCTAAACAACATAATCCAAAACTCCTTGCGCTACTACTTCTTGTGCTTTTTTTTGGATCAAATAACTTTCCTTGCCCCAATACTGGCAATGATACATTTTCTTTAATTGCTTTAACTACATCTAATTGGTGTCCTTCTTCGTTGTAAACAGTTGAAATAGCTTTATACCAAGCCTCATAACATCCTACATCAACATGTAATGCTTCAATCCCTGCACCCTCAAGAATTTTAGCCATAGCAATTCCTTCATCAATTTGTCTAAATCCCTCAACTTTATGAACCGGAGTAAATTTAACTAAAATTGGAAAATCCGGTCCTACATTTGTTCTAATCGCGGCAATACATTCAAGCGTAAAACGCATTCTATTTTCTAATGAACCGCCATATTCATCAGTACGTGTATTCCATTGTTTTGAATGAAATTGATCTAATAAATATCCGCCGTAAGCATGTAATTCCACCGCATCTGCTCCTGCCATTTTTGCTAAAGAAGCACCATATCCAACCTTTTCAACGATATATTTTATATCTTCTTTTGTAAATGGCTTACATTTCAAATCAGGAAACCAAAACGCCCCACAATCACTAGCTGAATATGGTGGTGTAAATGGATCAGTAAATTGTTGTCTTCCCAATCCTGGTGATACTTGAACACAAACTTTAGCGCCATAGTTATGACATCTTTCTACTAACATATTCAAACGCTCAACATGATGAAAATTACTAAGTTCCGTACATGGCCGAGGTTCATATTTAGTGGATACAACATTTGCACCAGTTATAATTAAGCCGGTACCTCCCTTTGCCCTTTCAGTAAAATAATTAATTGCATCGATATTATATGCCCCATCTGCTTCACCAGTTGTTCCCATCGGTCCCATCACGATCCGATTTTTTAATTTCATTTTACCGACATAACTTTTTTCAAATAATTTATTCATAATTCTCCTCCTTTACTTCGGTAATATTTATTTTACTCAAGTAAAGTATAACATAATAATCATAAATGTAAAGGGTTACATTTATGATTACATTACTTGCTTTTTTTACTAGATGATTTATACTTAATTATTAGAAATGAGGAATACGATGACAAAGATTACAAAAGATATTATTATTGAAACAGCTTACCAACTGTTTTTCAAACATGGATATAATAATGTTACAATCAACGATATTTGTAAAGAATGTAAAATCACAAAACCAACTTTTTATACCTATATAAAATCTAAAGACGATATTTTAGCACATTTTATTGATGACATTACAGAAGCAATCGTTGCTAATACGGCTAATATAATCATGGCAGAAAATTATTGGCAACAGTTATTGATCTGTTTTGAAACATTAATGGAAGAATCAATAAAACTAGGCTATGACTTAAGTAGTCAAATGTTTATTATGAATTTAAAAAGAAGACCGTGGTAGTTTGATTTTCGAGATCATTTGACCAATATCGCTATTGCAATTATAAAAAAAGGTCAAGCTACCAAACAAATTAGAAATCAAACGATCCTGAAATACTATATCAAGCTTCAGCATATGCATTTACAGGTTATGAATTAATGTGGTGCATAAAAAAAGGTCAGTTTGACTGGAAAAAAGAATTAAGAATAGCATTAGAAAACATATATGATGTTGCACCAGGACTTCGAGGTTAAATATGAAACTATATAATACCATAAAAAATTAACAATCACAGCTATTATATCAATGATGAGGATGGTGACTCTTGTTATCTAATAATAGGAAATACCCATGCTCTATTAATTGATTTAGCCTATTTAAAGAACCACTTTTACCGACGATTAAAAATATTACTAATAAAGAATTAATTATAGTATGTACTCATGGTCACTTTGATCATATTGGCACAATCAAAGAATTTAAAGAAGAAACTATCTATTTATCTCATCGAGACCGTGATATTTATTATGATAATGCTCATATTATTAAGGAACTTTCTTTGATTGACTTCAACCAAATCAAAGATTTAAAAAATCATCAGCAAATTGAGCTTGGTAACTTTGAAATAGAAGTCCTTGCTCTTCCTGGTCACACCCCGGGATCAATGATTTTTCTAGACCGTCAAAATAAGTGTATTTACACTGGTGATGCAATTGGTTCCGGCTGTGGTGTTTGGCTACAATTATTCCATAGCTTGATTTAAAAACGTATCATACCGCTCTCCAGCAGACTATTGACTATCTTGAAAAACAAGGAGTAGACGATACTTGGCATTTTTGGGGTGGACACAATCAACAAGAAATTCAGTCAAAAATTTCTGCATATAATAAGTTAGATTTTGTTTTAATGAAAGATCTTGAACAACTATGCCTAAAATTAATAAACAGTGAGATTACTGGTATAAAAAACTCAGCTCCAACATTTGATGACAACCAAGCCTACTACGCCAGCTATGGTAAAGCTGAGATAATTTATCAAAAAAATAGTTTATAGTGAAATTTTCGGATTTCACTTTCTTTTTCATTCGCATTAGAGCTATTATCTATGATAAAATAATTCCATATGGAGGTTTACCAATGAAAACATTACATGGTTTAGACTATAGTTTAAAAATAAAAAATACAATTATCAATCACATTAATCAAGCTCAGAAAAATCCTTTTATAAATTATTATTTTATTGTTGACGATCCATTATATTTTGAAGAAGCTTTTTTTAAATATACTGATACACTTTTTTAATATTAGAATCATTACATACAATGATTTGATCAAAAAATTATTAGAGCATTATCAACTATACTCTTATCAAGAACTATCCAAATTAGATAAAATCCTAATAACAAAACAACTTATTGAAAATTCTAATAACTTATTCAATACTAATAGTAAAATGGATTTAATCTATGAATTGATTGATATTTTCGATCTTTTCTTTCTTGAAAGTTTTAGTAATTCAGAGTTAGAGCAGCTGCCCCCCCTAGCGAAACAAAAAATTGCAACAATTATCGGACTCTACCAGCAGCTAACTACTTCATTACCTAATAATACATGTTACAAATATGAAGAACTATTATTTGAACAAATTGATAATTCTAATGTTGAAGATCATTATATTTTTATTAGTGAACAAATTTTCAAACAACGTCGCTTTGAACTAATAAAAAAAATATCACTTTATAATGATGTAACAATTTGGTTAATAATAGTAGCGATTCACGTGATTTGAATAAACCTTTTAATAAATATCATGGTGATCAAAAAAACGTCTTTGAAAATGATAATCCTTATTTGAGCCATCTCAATAAATACTTATTTTCATTACGATCACCAAAGTATGAAAATCATACACCACTACATACAATTATTCAGACTACACCAAAAGCTCAAATTGAAAGTGTAGTATTAAATATTTATCAAGATATTGTAGATAATCACACGCACTATCACGATTATGCTATCTATTACCCCAACCAAGAATATTTAACCTTATTAGTTGATACTCTAAATAATTTTAAGATTCCCCATAATATTAAAAAAAAGCTTAATATTCAAAGAATTGGATGCTTGTTTATTATGGATTAGATACTGTTTAAATCATGATAATAATGATCTTTTAGATTTATTGGATACTAAAGTTTTAAGTCGATATAATGACTTTGACTATCTTGATTTGATTAAGAAAAATTATCTTGAAAAAGGTTATCTTGAAGATCCCTTTAGCACCCTATATAACTTTGAAAAAGCGCAATCACTAGATGATTATTCATCAGTAATGATTAATTTTATTAATCAAGAAATGCTTTTTTCACAAAATCAGACAATGCTAATAAACTTCTTTACTAATTTAACAAGTCCCCAGTCCTTTACACTTGCCGACTTTTATAGTTTAGTAAACCAATTAAAACCGTCTTTAAAAGAAGATATCAAACCATGTAATGATCATTTATATTTATTAAATTATCAACAATGTTACAGCGGTATCTTAGAATGCAAAAAAATCTATTTGGTTGGTGTCAATGAAACTGTTGTTCCAAAACAAAATAAAGATACTGGAATATTACTAGATCAAGACTATCAAATTCTACAATTACCTGATTTAAATCATCAAATTAGTGTTGATCAAAATAATATTCTAAAAGTCTTAAACAGCCAAACTGAATTTACAGCAATATGTTTTAGTAATGGAACAATTGATGGTCAACCGCTATTAAAATCTTCTTTGTATAACCAATTAAAACAAATGTTTAAAATTTCAAATATTGATATAAATAATGACTATTATCACTATAGCCTGAAAACCAATTTATATCTACATGGTGGTAAGGATATTGAATTATCATCACTAAATACAATGATTAAGCACTATATACAAACTAATAACCAACCAGATAAATTAACTGTTCCACTATTTTCGAATCATCTCTCAGCAAGTAAGCTGGAAACTTACAATGGTTGCCCATACAAATATTTTAATCAATATGGATTAAAATTATACCCTTTTAAACAACCGCTTTTTCAAATAAATGAAATTGGTACGATCATCCATTACGTACTTGAAAAAACTCAAGCCCTCTTTACTGACAATATTACTGCTAGTAAAGCTGAAGTCGATGATTTAGAAACAGTTATTAACCAACATGTCGAGCAATATTTAAATGAACATGGTTTAACTGAGCGCTTAAATTACGGTACTAATAACTATATTATTAAAACGGTCAAACATGATCTAGTTAATACTGTAATCGTTCTTATCAACCAAATGAAAGCATCTGATTTTTATATTGTTGGTAGTGAAGTTGATATCTATCGGAATTATCCTGATTTTAAATTTAGCGGTATAGTTGATCGAGTAGATCAATATAATCAATAATTTAAATGATTATTAGATTAATTAAGTCAAGTAACAAAGACCATTGACCTTTCTTTGGCAATTCAAGGTTTATTATTAATTCAATATTCTTAGAAATTATTAACTTAAAACAAAAAACAATTGATAAAAGGTTGCTTTGTTATACTTTAATACTAAAAAAAGAATCCTTACTAGTTCTTTAAAAATCAATGAATCTGAACTTAGTGAAAACTTTTTCAAATTATATCGAATGAATGGTTATGTTAATAGTGAAGTAGTCGAAGAAGTTGATAACAATATTGATAAAGATTCAGCAATCATTAAAGCAAAATTTGTTAAAAAGGATGACTGTTACAAAGGAAATATTTTAAGTAGTTTCTCTTTTGAACGTTTAATTGATTATGTTAGTCAACATATCGAAAATTTATATCATGAATTAGCAAACGGAAATATTGGAATTAATCCTAAAGGTAGTGATGATGCTACGGTCTTCACTAAAGTTAATCCATGTACTTACTGTAACTATCGTAGTCTATGTAATTTCGATGTCTTCTATAATGAATATACTTTAGTTGACAGTAATAATTTAGAACACTTGCTTGAGGAGGATAATAGCGATGCCAATTAATTCTTTAAATGATGGTCAGTATGAAGCTGTCGTAACCCGCGGATGTTCCATTCTTGTTTCAGCTCCAGCTGGTTCAGGGAAAACTAAAATTCTTGTTAATCGAATCATGGCTTTAATTGAAGATGATGGTTATAATGTCGATCAACTGCTTGTCTTAACCTTTACTAATGCAGCCGCTCTTGAAATGAAACAACGTCTTCAAGTTGCATTAGATGAACGTCTTCAAGAAGATATCAATAAGCCATTGGAACAACATTTATTAAAGCAAAAGCAATTATTACCAAAAGCTTATATTACTAATTTCCATGGTTTTTGCAGTACTCTTTTGAAACAATATGGATATTTGATCAACCTTAATAGTAAATTTGATATTTGCACTGATCCTTCACTCATCAAACACCAAATTCTCGATAACTGTATTGAAACATGGGCAGAAGATCAAACATTTATTGATTTTATCAGTACTTATTTTCCAGAATACTATTTTAACAACTTTAAGAACGCTATTTTCAAATTTGAATTTAAGCAATACTATTTATGACTTTGATAATTATATTGATGCAGTCAAAAAAGATATTTATTATCACATTATTAACAACGATGATGATGCTATAAACAATTGGCCTATCAGTAATAAAATTATCGAACTATTACATCAACAAGCTACTATGGGATTGAATAAGGTTTATGAATTAGCTAGTTATGCCAGTTCCCATAATTTGTCTTTTACTATCAAAATCCCTTTGGTGATAAGCCTAAGAAAGCAGATTTACCAAGCCCATATGATTGTCATTTAAAATATTACTTCGATGTCATCAAGGCAATAGAAAGTAAAAACATGACGAATATCATTACCGCTAGTAAAGCTAGTTTGATGAAAAGTTATGATAGTAGAGGTTTATTTAATGAGGATAATGAACTTTATAAAAAAGAATATAATCGTCTTAAAAATAATATCATCAAATTTTATCGCGATAATTTAATGATATCGTATACGATGATTTTGATGAGTTTAAATTAACTTTATCAACCTCTTTAGAGCCTTTAGAAAAATTAATTACTTATTTAAAACAGTTTAAACAGGCCTACCAAGATTATAAGCTAGCTCATAATCTTTTAGATTTCAATGATCTTGAAGCTAATGCATTAGAATTACTAGAACCCAAATACGGAATTGTTACACTTCTATACCAACAATTAAAAGAGATCATGATCGATGAATACCAAGATACTAATCAGATTCAAGAAACTCTAATTAATAAAATTGCAGATCTTCATGAACCCAAGATCAATCGCTTTATGGTTGGAGATATGAAACAATCGATTTATCGTTTTAGAGAGGCTGACCGGAATTTTTAATGAGAAATATCTTAGCTTTTAATCTACTACCTAAACTAAACGTATTGACTTAAAATTTAATTACCGATCAAATAAAATTGTCCTTGACAGTGTCAATTATATTTTTAATCAAATCATGGATAAGGATATTGGCGGTCTTGATTATTACTTAGATGAAAGTGCCAAATTGAATTATGATTTTTTACGTAAAGAAGGTGCAAAAGAATTAGAAGATTTGCCAGAAGTCACCGCCAAAGCATCACAACGTCTTGATGAAGAAGCACGCTTTACTAGCGAAGTCATCCTATCATATCAAACTGGTACTATAAGCAATGATGCTGAATTAGAAGCAAAAATTGTTGCTAAAAAAATTCAGGATATGATTGGTCACTTAGAATTGGATAATTTTAACGGCACAAAAAGACTGGCAGATTATAAAGATATTGTTGTTTTAATGCGTAGTACTCGCAGCTTTATAGCTTTTAAAAAGATATTTAATAAATTTAATATTCCTAGTCATATTGTTTTATCTCAAGGTTTTTTACAAGCTCCAGAAATAATTAATCTCGTTAATGTTTTAAAAGCTTTTAATAATCGCCTTGATGACATTGCCTTTACAAGTTTACTAAAGGGCAATTATGTAATAAGTCATTTTAGTGAGAATTTTTTAGCGCAAATTAAAATTGATGAAACTATCTCAATGTTTGATAATTGTATTAATTATCTTGAAAAAAAATTAGATAATTATGAAGCTTTAGAAACATTTATAAATTATTATCAAGATATGCGAAACTATTTTAATAGTCATTCTATTAAAGAAAGTTTGATGAAATTCCTTGAGGATAGTAATTATTTACCTTTCTTAGCTTCATTAGTCAATGGTCCTCAACGAGTTGCAAATATTGAATTAATGATTCAAAAGTTAGATGAAATGCATGATGATTCTTTAAATACAATAACTACTAAATTTGATGATATGATCAATAATGGAGTCAATCTCTCTCCCGCAATGGTTTCAAGTAATGATGATAATGTTGTTTCTTTTATGACTATCCATAAATCTAAAGGATTGGAGTTTCCAATTGTTTTTGTTTCTAATATGCAAAATAAATTTAATCAGCAAGATGCCCGAGAACGAATCATTAGTGATAAAAAATTAGGAATTGCGATCAAACCGCGAGTAAAATGTGATTTAGAACCCTATCAAGACGTTATTGTTGAATACGAAAATAAATATCGAAAAGTAATTGCAACAGCACAGACTAGTGAAGCAATCAACGAAGAAATGCGAATTTTTTTATGTTGCATTGACTAGAGCTTCACAAAAACTAATTATGACTGGCTTAATTAAGGAACCCCAAGATCTTATCAAATGGCAAAAATATGTAATTAATAATAGTGAAGATCAATGATAAATCCACGTTGTAAAGATAAAGTAATTCTTTATCATAATGCACGTAAGCAAAATAGCTATTTAGATTGGTTAGGAATTTCTTTAATGAGTCACAGTAATATTATTAATCAAGGTCTAAAAAAGAAACTCCTAGACCATGATCAAACAGATGATCTTGTTAATGAAATAAAACAAAAATTTTCAAACTATTTTGATTCATCAAAAATAAGCATTTAATTCAAGAAAATACTAAACATAGTAAATTTTCTATCAAGATTCTTAGTCATCATGATGTTGAAGAACAAATTATCGTTTCAAATAAAAGTGATACTATTCTTGACTTAAGCAGCTATCATCGATATAGTAATTTTGAATATCCATACCCAACTAACCTAGAAAAATCCATTGCTGTAACTCGTAAAATTGAAGATGGCGATAGAAGTTTTAAGGATATAAGTTATGAGCTTGATGATTCCCCAGTTGATGCTGGAACACGTGGAACAATTATTCATAGTGTGCTTGAACATCTTGATATTGACGTTCATTTAGATTTATCAGATAACTTAAATAAACTCAAACAAGCAAACCTTTATGACAATGAAGCCTGGCAATTAATTGATAAATATCAACAACATCTTGAAAACTTTATTACTAGCCCAGTTTATCAGTTAATGGTTAATGCTGACTATCTTTATCGTGAAAAGAATTTTCTATGCTTGAAAACGGACAAATTATTCATGGAATTTTTTGATGTTGTCTGTATTAAAGATAATCAAATAACAATTATCGATTATAAGACTGATAATTTGAATAAAACACTAGTAAAGAAATACTGATTTCTTTACATAAGCCGCAAATGGATTATTACAAAAAAATATTAGCTCGTGTTTTCCCACAAGCTAATATCCAGGCAATCGTTTATTATCTATATATTAATAAATATGTAACTATTTAAAAATGGGTTATCCGTAACCCATTTTTATTTCACAACAATATCTTTAATATTCTTTAAGATGATTCGCGTCATACCGCCCTCATCCATTTCCTTGACGATATCTACACCTTCAAGATAATCCTCAACATTTAATTCAATAATTCGATCATCATCTAAAACTAATTTACAACGTGACATCCGATCTAGCGATACTGGCACGTTGACAATTTCATCATCTTCTTCAATTCCCAGATCGCGCATAATTAATTCAACCTCTTCAGTTGCATTATAGTCGTTTCCCATAACTTTTTTAGCCAATTCCATCGGTTTTACCGGACGATGATCCATTACTAAATCAACAAGTTCTTTTTTTACTAATGGTAGGGGATCCCCTTCAACAACATTATATTCACTGTCAACTTCTTTACAACTTTATTAACAATACTCATTTTTTGTTTATCTGTTAATTTTGGTTCACCTTTAATATATTGTTCATTCAAGTAATATCCTGGTTTCCCATCAATCATATAACGTTTTTCAATAATCGACAAAATATTATCTTCAACATTGATAATAATTGCTTCTTCAACAGCTGTTGTTTTATTTGGTAAAATTTGTTGATTAATAAATCTAATACTACGTATACCATCATTTTCTTCAATTAAACTCATTGGCATAGTTTTATAGTTTAACTTAATAATTAAAACAAATTTCTTACCATCTACTTTTAATTCTACAAACATTAAATTAGCATTTGGCATTTCTTCAATTTTTGTACATAAATCAAATAAATCTTGCGTTATTTTAATCGATTCTTCTTTAAACGCCTCATTACTTTCAATCATTTTTTTACCAGCTTGTAATAAGTGATGCTCACTACCGGTTACTAATTCTTTAATTCCAGAATTTTCTAAACATTTTTCAATTTTTTTTATCATAATACTCAGTTGTTCCTTCAGTTAAATTAATAAATGTATCTGAGTAAATAATTTTACTATGTTCCAAATCCAACATATGAATCAAAATCTTATCAATTATAATTGTATTATTCATTCTTTCATCACCACGGTTAAGTATATCATATTTTGTTGAAATACGATATAATAATCTTGGTGATTAAAATGAAAATTATTATCGCACCGGCAAAGGTGATGAAAACAAAACAAGTAAATATTGAAACTACAGATATCTTATTTAAAGACAAGACTACACAGCTACATAATTATTTAATGAAATTTAATCTTGATCAACTCCATGACATAATGAAAATATCTTTTAAAATGGCGGATACTGTCTATAGTTATTTCCACAATGAATATACTGCGGTTCCTGCACTATACTGCTATCAAGGTACTGTTTTTAAACAGCTTAGTTTGAAAGACTATGATGCAGACGATTTTGTATACTTAGAACAGTATTTAAATATTTTATCGGCTTATTATGGCATCTTGAAA
>ENA-OQLB01000873-OQLB01000873.1-human-gut-metagenome-genome-assembly--contig:-NODE-873-length-14980-cov-2.398169_pt1 | contig 14980 bp, 21 predicted proteins | sample MGYA00242656_ERZ504813 | MGnify/ENA primary metagenome ERZ504813 (study PRJEB26092, sample SAMD00036388) | human gut metagenome | host: Homo sapiens | study: EMG produced TPA metagenomics assembly of... | reverse complement strand
GGTCGGTGGAGTACAGCACCACATGGCGGGCCGGGCCTTCGCCCTTGCTCTCGCTGCGCACGCCCTCCATACCGGCGATGGCGGTGTGGATGATGTGGCGCTCGTAGGGGTTCATCGGCTCCATCTCATAGAAGCAGCCGGTGCGGATAACGCGGTCAGCAATGCGTCTGGCAAGGGCAGAGAGGTCATCCTCGCGCTTGTTGCGGTAGCCGCCGACATCCAGCCCCAGTTTGACATAGGGGCCTTCCATGCGGTTCACAACGAGGCTGGCGAGGTAGGACAGCGACTCCATCGTCTCGCCGCGGCGGCCGATGAGCGCGCCCATATGCTCGCCGGAGACCTTCAGGATCGTGGCAGCGCCCTTCTTGACGGCGCTGAAGGTGAAGTTTTCAACACCCATCAGGGTAAAGATGGGGCTCAGGTAGTCAACCGCAGCCTGCAGGCGCGGGTCGGCGGCGATGTCGAGGGGGATCTCGGTCTCCTCGTCAGCCTCGGCAACCATCTCTCCACGACCTCCTGCTCCAGAGCAGGGGCGGTCTCGTCAGAGATCTCAACGACCTCGACAGGCTCAGCGGCTTAGCCTCCTCCACGGGGGCGGCCTCCGGCTCCTCGACCTTTACAAGGACCTTGGCAGGGATGGTCTTAAACAGCTTGCGGGCGGGGAATTCCAGTACCTCGTAGCTGACATGGATGTCATCGCGGTCAACGCCCAGCGCCTCGCAGGCGGCCTCTACGGCGGCCTCAACGGTCTTGGCGCTCATTTCCATACTGCGCATAAAAGGGAACCTCCTTCTTATTTCTTATCGTTACGTTCATCACAAAGGGGAGCGGGGCGGGCGCATATAGAATGCGCCCCTACGGCGGCAGGGGATACACTCCCTCACAGCCGCCAACGGCGCGGGCGAGCAATGCTCGCCCCTACGGTTGCGCGGCGTCTTTTTTAGTCTTTGTTCAACGGGGTGGTGCGCTCGTCCTTGTAAAGCTCGGCCTCGCGCTGGCGGGCCAGCTCCAGACGCAGCTTGTTGGCCTCGCCGAGGGTGACCTCCTTCTGGATCTTTTCGCCGTTCTGCTCAACCGTGACGGTGCGCTTTTTCTTCTTTTCGGCGCGCTTGGCGGCCAGCTCGGCCTCATATTGGGCCTTGAACTTTTCGGGGCTGTAGATCTTGTAGGTGACATAGGACTGGCCGATCTGCAGCAGGTTGGACACGCCGTAGTACAGCGAGAAGCCGACCGGGGCGTTGAAGCAGAAGGTAACGAACATCAGGTTCATGACCAGCATCATGACCTTCATGCTGCCCTGCATCTGGCGTCCATGCCGGAGAGCTTCTGGGTGACGAAGTAGCTGATGAACATCGTGACCGCCGCGATGGCCGGGAAGATGGCGATGGGCACAAAGCGGAAGCCGGGGACATCACACATATCCATGCCGAAGAAGCTGGTGTTGAAGTTCTGGATCTCTGCCACGATGTTGGCGGGGATGATGGACGGGTCGATCACAGCGCCGTTGTGGATGGCCTGGATCAGCGCGGTCTGCATCGTGGAAGTGTTGGCGGTGGCAATGCCGATCGCCTCACAGGCGGCTTTGACGGCGGCGTTGTCCACGCCGAAGATGTAATGCACAGGGTAGTACACAACGCCGAGGAAGCCGAACAGCACCAGCATCGTCAGCAGCATGGGCAGGCAGCCGCCCATGGGGTTGAAGCCGTGCTCCTGCTGGAGCTTCATCAGCTCCTCCTGCTGCTTCTGGGGGTCGTTTTTGTATTTCTGCTGGATCTCATTCATCAGCGGCTGAAAAACAGCCATCTTTGCCGAGGATTTCTGCTGATGGATGCTCAGGGGGAAGAGCAGCAGCTTGAGGAGTAGGGTGGCAACGACCATCGTTACCGCGTAGTTGCCGATGAAGCTGTACAGGATCTTCACCAGCGGGCCAATCAATATGGCCAGGAAGTACATAAAGTTCATAGCCTTTCCTTCTGCCCCGTCTGCGCCCGGGACCATTATTTTTATGTAGGTCTCTGCTGCGCAGTGCAAAGACATGAGAAGCAATGTTAAAAAGCCTTCTCCCTTGGGAGAAGGTGGCCGAAGGCCGGATGAGGGGCGGGCTTGCCCGGCCACCCCTTTGCAGGGCGGCAATGGGAGGTTCTCCCTCATCAGTCCGCTTTGCGGACAGCTTCTCCCCCAAGGGAGAAGCCTTTCAGCGGCTGCGCGTCAGCCTGCGTTCCGGGCTGACCCACCTTCCTTTCGGGGGGACCGGGTCATAGCCGAACCGGGCAAACGGCTGGCAGCGGAGAAGCCGCCAGACAGTCAGCAGCACGCCCTTGACTAGGCCGTGCGTGGCAAGGGCCTGCATGGCGTACTCGCTGCAGGTGGGCACAAAGCGGCAGTGATGCCTAGGTGCGGGCTGATATACCGCTTATACTTGCAGCAGCGCGATCAGCGCCCGGGCGATCATTGCTGTGCGGCGTTTTCAGCCGGGGCGGTCAGGTCGGGCAGACCGGCCTTGGCAAACAGCCTACCGAGCGTTTTGCTCAGCTGGGTGCTTTTCAGGCGGGGGGTCTGGCCGCGCGCCACCAGAATAATGTCATATCCGCCGATATTCTGGGCCAGATGCTCCGACAGGGCGGCGCGCATGATGCGGCGGGCGCGGTTGCGCTGCACCGCATGCCCGACCTTTTTGGTGGCGGTCAGCCCGATGCGGGTATAGCCCAGCCGGTTTTTGGCCACATACAGCACGCAATGCGGTGTACATAGCTTTTGCCCCGGCCATATACCCGGTTGAACTGCCAGTTTTTATTTAAAGTGCGGTAACGCATAGGTCTCCTTCCTGAAGGCTTCCCCCTAAGGGGGAAGCTGCCGCCCGCAGGCGGCTGATGAGCGTGCCTGCCCCTGCCGGCCCTGTACCGAACAGCTGCGGGGCACTTCTCCCTCATCCGTCCGCGGTCGGGGCCGCGGACACCTTCCCCCAAGGGGGAAGGCATTTGATTTTTTTCCTATTCTTCTATATTATAATGAATCCCGTTTTCTGTAAAGCCATTATTTGAAAAAAGGCTGCTGATTTTACAATCAGCAACCCTTTTGTTCACATAATCTCTGAAACAAATCAGACAGTCAGGCTCTTGCGGCCCTTTGCACGGCGGCGGGCGATGACCTTGCGGCCGTTCTTGGTAGCCATGCGGTTCAGGAAACCGTGGACGCGGCTGCGCTGACGCTTCTTGGGCTGGAAGTACGCTTCATTTTCATTCCTCCTGTTGAAATCCCGGTATGGGCTGTTTGCTCAGGGCTTCGCCCATACACTGGGGCAGCCTTGCAGAGTTAGATTATACGCGATAAGCACCCCTTTTGTCAAGAGGTTTTTTGCAGAATTTTTCGTCTGCGCGTCAAACAATCTTTCGCTACAGACAGTTATCCACTACATTTTGTACTATTCACTGTTGAAAAACACACTTTCTGTGGAAAACTTTCCAGAATACCCTTTTTGCAGGAAAATTTTCAACATTTCCACGCCGTAAAAAAATTCCTACTTTATTATAATATAGGTGTTGTTCAAAACTTAATTTTGTGGTATACTGTAAGCAGTGTTTTTGCGCCCTTGCAAAAGGCGTTGATTTATAACAGGAAGTGGGGAGTATCGAGTTTCATGGATTCCATCAATGAGGTAATGGAAGCGGTCAAGGCCTACTGCAAAGAAAAGACCTCCGACGCTACCTACGCATTTACATCAAGGACATCAAGGCTGTCAGCTTTGAAAATTCCAAGACCGTCACGCTGGAGCTGCGCAGTGACTTCGTGATGGGTATTGTTTCGGACCGCTACACGGCACTTTTGCAGGATGCGTTCAAGGCCATTCTGGGTTTTGATGTAGAGATTCGCTATGTGGTCGCCCCGCCGGAGGACGGCGTGAAGCCCGGCGACAGCGAAAACCAGATGGACGAAAAATCCCTGCCCAGCGGCCGGTATGAGTTCACCTTTGAGAACTTCATCAAGGGCCCGTCCAACCAGTTTGCGTTTGCGGCCGCGCAGGCTGTTGCGGCAAACCCCTCCGGCGCGTACAACCCGCTGTTCATCTACGGGCCGTCGGGCTTAGGCAAGACCCACCTTTTGAACGCCATCAAGATCGAGATCCAGAAAAACCATCCGGATTTCAACATTGTCTATGTGGATTGTGAAAAATTCACCAACGAGACGATCACCGCGATCAAAACCGCCACGATGGAGCAGTTCCGCCAGCGGTATCGCAAGGCCGATGTACTGCTGATCGACGATATTCAGTTTCTGGCCGGCAAGGAGAGCACGCAGGAGGAGTTTTTCCACACCTTCAACACGCTGCACAACGACGGCCGCCAGATCGTCATTGCCTCCGACCGCCCCGCCAAGGAGATCAAATCGCTGGAGGAGCGTCTGCGCACCCGGTTTGAGTGGGGCCTGACCGCCGACATCCAGCCGCCGGATTTTGAGACCCGCGTGGCCATCGTCAAGCGCAAGGCCGAGCTGCTGAACCTTGATCTTCCCAACGATGTGGCCGAGTACATCGCCAACCATCTGAAGCAGAACATCCGCCAGCTGGAGGGCGCCGTCAAAAAGCTGAACGCTACTATATGCTGGAGGGCATCGAGCCCTGCATCGGTGTGACGACCACCGCGATCAAGGATACGCTGAATGACAGCCAGCCGATCCCCGTCACGATTGAAAAGATCCTGAATGAGGTCGCCCGCACCTACAATGTAATGCCCTCGGACATTCGCGGCAAAAAGCGCAATGCAAATGTGAGCGCCGCGCGGCAGATGACGATGTACATTATCCGCGAGGTGACCGGCATGAGCATGGAGGCTATCGGTCAGGAGTTCCAGCGCGATCATTCCACCGTTGTCTATTCCATCAAAACGATGGAGGAAAACATCAACCGCGACCAGCACCTCAAGGAGATGTGCAGCGACATCATGAAGAATGTCCGCACCTAGCCTACTTTCTTGAAAGAAAGTAGGCAAAGAACTTTCAATGTGTTGACCCGTGGATGGAATGCGCAGAAATTAACGATATACCAGCAACTATTCTACGGGTTATAGGATTGGAGTTTCTTTGGTTACTTTCTTTGCAAAGAAAGTAACTTATCCACAAGGTTTTTAGTTTTCAACAGGCGGTATTCCACAGCGCGTGTTGAAAAACGGCGGTTTGCGGGTTTTCAACAGGATCTCCACAGACTGTTCAAAAGTCTGCGCGGACGATTTTCCGCACCGCTATCGGGCGCGGCGGAGTTTTCCACAGAACTAACAGACCCTACTACGACTACTACCATAGTTAATAGTTTCTGCGAACAGGGACGCTATGAAAGAGCAGCTTACCCCGGAAAATACCTGCCCCGATGGTGGAAAACCCGAACCGGAGAAAACCCAGAGAAAACATAAAGAAAAAACAAACGCTTTTTGCCCCGCTTTGAATAAGCGGGCGGGAGAACAGAGTATGAAATTTGAATGTGAAAAGACCCTGCTGGCCAATGCCATCGACGGCGTTTCCCGCGCGATCACCAACCGCGCCGCCATCCCTGTGCTGGAGGGCATCTACCTGAAGGCCGAGGGCTTTACCCTGACGCTGACCGGCTATGATATGGAAATGGGAATCACGACCACTATTGAATGCAATGTACTTGTACCGGGTGAAACGGTACTTGATGCGAAACTGCTCGGTTCGATGGTCAGCCGTATGCCTGCCGGTGACATCTGCATCGAGCTGACCGATGAGGGCAGGCCAAGATCAGCGGCGGCGTGGCCGAGTTTGAGATTCCCGCGCTGAACGCCAGCGATTATCCCAGCCTGCCGGTGACCGGCGCTGACAACACAATGACCGTGAAATGCGGTATGCTGCGCGAGATGATCGAAAAAACGATCTACGCGGTCAGTCAGGACGACAAAAAGCCCGCCCACACCGGCGAGCTGTTCGTCATTGAGCCGGGCAGCCTGACCATCGTGGCGCTGGACGGCTACCGGCTGGCTATTATCCAGCGTGCCGTCGAGTGTACCCGCGACATCCGCATTATCATTCCGGCCAAGACGCTGCAGGAGCTGCTCAAAATCATGGGCGGTGCGGACGATGATGTCAAGATCGACGCAAACCGCCGCTATGTCGTGTTCACCTCCAACGGCTACACGATCATGAGCCGTTTGATCGAGGGGACTTCCTCAATTATGAGAGCGTCATCCCGAAGGACAAAAAAACGCGCGTTGTCGTGGATTGCAAGACCTTCATCGACACGATCGAGCGCGCCTCCCTCATTATTACCGAGCGTTTGAAGAACCCGCTGCGCATCAATTTCGGTGAGGAGCGGGTGACTGTGCGCTGCCAGACCCCGCTGGGCAAGGTCGTGGACGAGTTCTCCCCCGTGGAGATGACCGGCGACCCGGTCGAGATCGGCTTCAACAACCGGTATCTGCTCGATGCGCTGCGCTATTCCAAGTGCGAGCGGATGGTGCTGGAGATCAACGGCCCCCTGAGCCCGGTCAAGCTGCTGCCCGAGGACGGCAAGGACTTTATCTATCTGGTTTTGCCGGTACGGTTTAAGAACGAGGGCTGAGTTGTAGGGGCCGGGCATGCCCGGCCCTGCAGATAAAAACAGCCGCCCGGTTAAAGGCTGCTGCAGCAAGGTTGAGGGCCGGACATATCCGGCCCCTACGGATGCATCGATAAGATAGAAGGATAGTGTATGGAAAAAATTCGTATTAACACCGACTTTATTAAGCTTGACGCTCTTTTGAAGTTCGCGGGCCTGTGTGAGACGGGCGGCGAGGCCAAGGAGCTGATCCAGGGCGGGGCCGTCAAGGTCAACGGCGAGGTCTGCACGATGCGCGGCAAAAAGTGCCGCGCCGGTGATACGGTCGAGCTGGAGGGCCAGACCGTGCAGGTCGCGGCGGGTGCGTAATGCGCCTGACCCACCTTGCACTGACTGACCACCGCAACCTTGCCCATGCCGTGCTGGACCCCGACCCGCACCTGACTGTGCTGTGCGGCCCCAACGGGCAGGGCAAGACGAACCTGCTGGAGGCAATCTGGCTGCTGACCGGCGGCAAAAGCTTCCGCGGCTCCAAGGATGCCGAGCTGATCCGCCGCGGCTGCGACTTTCGGTCATAGAGGGCGCGTTTGAGACACAGGACATCGAAAAAGAGATCCGTCTGACGGTGGGCAGCAAGACGAGCCAGCGGCCCGGCCGCACGGCAGGCTGAACGGCGCCGGACATGGGCCGCGCTGCTGCGCTGGCGGGGAACTTTCAGGCCGTTGTGTTTGAGCCGGACCTGCTGGGGCTGGTCAAGGGCGGCCCCGAGGGACGCCGCCGGTTTCTGGATTCGGCGCTGTGTCAGGTATACCGGCCCTACCTTGTGGCGCTGCGGCGCTACATGCGGCTGACGGCCAGAAGAACGCGCTGCTGAAAAGCTACGATATTACGCCAAACGGTGCAATACTGCTGGAAACCTACGAGGAGCAGCTGGCGGAGTACGGCGCGCTGATCATGCAGCACCGCTGCAAGTTTCTGGAACAGGCTGCCCCGATCGCGGCGCAGAATTACCGCGATATATCCCACGGCGCCGAGGTGCTGGAGGTGCGCTACCAGATGTGTACCGATGCCCCCACCGCCGAGGCGCTGGCCGCAAAGATGCACGCCATGCGCACCGCAGAGCTGCGCGCCGGGTTCTGCCTGACAGGACGCACCGGGAGGATTTGGAAATCCTGCTGGATGGCCAGCCCGCCCGGGTGTTTGGCAGTCAGGGCAGCAGCGCAGCTGCGTGCTGGCCCTCAAGCTGGCCGAGGCCACCGTGGTCGGTGAACTTTTCGGCGAGCATCCGGTGCTTTTGCTGGACGATGTATTGAGCGAGCTGGACGATGAGCGCCAGACCTATCTTTTGACCGCATGGGGAGCATCAAACGATCGTGACCACCTGCGACACTGCGGCATTTGCACGCACCAACGGGAAAATTGTGATGGTCAAGGGCGGAACCGTAGCAGAGTCGTAGGGGCCGGACATGTCCGGCCCGCAGCAGTAGGGCGGTTGCCCGCTGACGGGCAATGACGCAGAGTGGAGGGCCGGGCATGCCCGGCCCCTACAGAGAGGTGCAGGAAATGTACTTTCACGCCGGGCAGGATTTTGTACTAAACACCCCGCGATGTGATCGGGGTGTTTGATCTGGATACAGCCGGGGCATCGCGGCGGACCGAGGAATATTTCCGCCATGCCGAGGCCGAGGGCGCCGTTGTGGACCTGTGCGCCCCGGGCACCCTGCCCAAAAGCTTTATGGTCACCGATTTCCCAGATGAAACGGTCTACATCAGCCAATTATCGCCCGCAGCATTGAAAAAGCGGGCGGAAAAATTAGAATTTTAAAATTATGGCTGCCGTTTATTTTTGATTTGTAGGGAGGGTCTTGACCCCTCCGCACACAGGCAGCCGCGTAAACACGGAGGGGTCAAGACCCCTCCCTACAGAACTTCCATAAAAGGGATGTATAGAGATACCCACCCACAACAGGAGGCTATCATTCATGGCAGAAGAAATCATCACCGAAACCAACCGCGAAACGGCTACCGACCATGCCTACGGCGGTGCGCAGATTCAGGTCCTCGAGGGTCTGGAGGCTGTGCGCAAGCGCCCCGGCATGTATATCGGCTCCACCGGGCCTTCCGGTCTGCATCACCTCGTCTATGAGATCGTGGACAACGCCATTGACGAGGCACTGGCCGGCTACTGCACCCATATCGAGGTGACCATCAAGCCCGGCAATATCATTGAGGTATCGGACAACGGCCGCGGCATCCCCGTGGACATCCAGCCCAAGCTGGGCATCCCGGCTGTCACCGTTGTCTACACCGTGCTGCACGCCGGCGGCAAGTTCGGCGGCGAGGATTCCGGCTACAAGGTGGCCGGCGGTCTGCACGGCGTCGGTGCATCGGTCGTCAACGCCTGTCAGAATGGCTGGTCGTTCGTGTCCGCCGCGATGGGTAGAGTATGAGCAGAGCTTCAAGCGCGGCAAGCCGGACGGCGATTTGAAAAAGATCGGCGCGGCGGCTTCTACCGGAACGACAGTCACCTTCAAGCCCGACCCGGAGATGTTCCAGGAGACAACGCTCTACCACTATGAGACGCTGCTCAAGCGTCTGCGGGAGGAGGCGTTCCTGAACGCCGGCGTCCGCATCACCCTGACGGACGAGCGCGCCGATGCTGACCGCCCGCAGGAGGAGCAGAACGGAGAAGTCCGCACCGAGACGATGTGCTACGAGGGCGGCATCCGCTCCTTTGTCAGCTATCTGTGCGAGCGCCGCGACTTAACCCCCCTGCACCCGCAGGTCATGTATATGAAGGGCGAGGGCCAGGGCGCTGTGGCCGAGGTCGCCCTGCAATACTACGACAACAGCTATAACGAGCTGCTGTTGAGCTTTGCCAACAACGTCCATACCCCCGAGGGCGGCACCCACGAGGATGGCTTTAAGCTGGCCCTGACCCGTGTGCTGAACGAGTACGGCCGCGCCAAGGGCATTTTGAAGGATAAGGACGAGAACCTCTCCGGCTCCGATGCGCGCGAGGGCATTATTGCCGTGGTCAGCGTCAAGCTGCAGGAGGCCCAGTTCGAGGGCCAGACCAAGGCAAAGCTTGGCAATACCTTCATCAAGGGTCTGGTCAACAATGTGGTCTACAAGGCCCTGACCGAATTTTTTGAGGAAAACCCCGCTGTGGCGAAGGCTATCCTTGAAAAGGCTACGCAGGCGGCCCGCGCCCGCGCTGCCGCCAAAAAGGCCCGCGAGCTGGTACGCCGCAAGAGCGCGCTGGAATCCAACCGTATGCCCGGCAAGCTGGCCGACTGCCACGAAAAAGACCCCTCCAAGACCGAACTGTTCATCGTGGAGGGTGATTCTGCAGGCGGCTCGGCCAAGATGGGCCGAGACTCCAACATTCAGCCATTCTGCCGCTGTGGGGCAAGATGCTGAATGTCGAAAAGGCACGCGCCGACCGCATCTACGGCAACGACAAGCTGATGCCTGTTGTGACCGCGCTGGGCACCGGCATCGGCGATGAGTTCGATATTTCCAAGGTGCGCTACCACAAGATCTTCATCATGGCCGATGCCGATGTTGACGGCTCGCATATCTGCACGCTGATGCTGACCTTCTTCTTCCGCTATATGCGGCCGCTGATCGATCATGGCTATGTCTATGTTGCCCAGCCGCCGCTGTTTAAGCTGCAGAAGGGCCAGAATGTCAAGTACGCCTACAACGATGAGGAAATGAAGCTGCTGAGCGCGAGATGCCCGGCGCAAAGGTCAACCGCTACAAAGGCTTGGGCGAGATGAACCCCGACCAGCTGTGGGAGACCACCATGAACCCCGACAACCGTGTCATCGTCCAGATCAAGATAGAGGACGCCGAGCGCGCCGACGAAGCGTTCAGCATCCTGATGGGCGAGCAGGTCGAACCGAGACGCCAGTTCATCGAGAAAAACGCAAAGTACGCGAATCTGGATGTGTGATGTTCCATGTGGAACATTGTGCGGGTGAGGTATGGAAAACGGATTACCAAAACGGAAATTGATTCGCTTGCCTAAATTTGATTATGCGACGCACGCCTATTACTTTATTACGATCTGCTGCAAAGACAGAAAGCGTCTGTTTGGTAAGATTGTAGGGGCGGCATATATGCCGCCCGTGCACGTTTGCCTGAGCAAAACAGGAAAAGTAGCAGAGCGTAATTTGTTGGCAATAGAAGAACATAATCCACAGGCACGCATTGAAAAATATGTCATCATGCCGGATCATCTGCATATGATTCTTTCCATCGGGTGCCAGGGAAAAACGGCGGCGGGCGGCATATATGCCGCCCCTACGGTGCCAAGAATCATGAACAGTTATAAGGCAAGTGTGAGCCGTGATATAGGTTTTCCGGTGTGGCAGCGTTCCTACCATGATCACATTATCCGCGACCACCACGATTTTGAAGAAACATGGAAATATATCGACAACAACCCGTTGCAATGGGTGTTGGACGGAAAAGCAGAAAGCAATTTATAACAACAGTTTAAGGTGATACAATGGAAGAAAATATCATCATGGTGCCGGGGTCCGGTACCAAGGTCATTGTGCGCGATGTAAAGCAGGAGATCGAGACGGCGTTCCTTGACTACTCGATGTCCGTTATCGTGGCGCGCGCTCTGCCCGATGTGCGTGACGGCTCAAGCCCGTGCATCGCCGCATTTTGTATACGATGCATGAGCGCGGCAATGACCCGCAGCATCCCTACCGCAAATCTGCCGATACGGTCGGGTGCGGTGCTGGCTCTTACCACCCGCACGGTGACGCTTCGGTCTATGATGCATGGTGCGTCTGGCACAGGATTTCAGCCTGCGCTATCCGCTGGTTGACGGTCAGGGCAACTTCGGCTCTGTGGACGGCGACCCCCCGGCTGCCTACCGTTATACCGAGGCCCGCATGTCCAAGATGGCCTGCGAGATGCTGACCGATATTGAAAAGGACACCATCGACTGGGACCCCAACTTTGACGAGACCAAAAAGGAGCCTCATGTTCTGCCCAGCCGCTTCCCGAACCTGCTGGTCAACGGCAGTCAGGGCATCGCGGTCGGCATGGCAACCAACATCCCGCCGCACAACCTGCGCGAGATCGTCAGCGGCATGATCGCCTGATGGAGGACCCCGACATCGACCTGGCCGGTCTGATGGAGCATGTCAAGGGCCCGGACTTCCCGACCGGTGGCATCATCATGGGGCGCAGCGGCATCCGCGCCGCCTACGCCACCGGCCGCGGCAAGATCACGCTGCGCGGCCGCGCCGAGATCGTCGAGAAAAAGAACGGCCGCTATGAGATCCTGATCTCCGAAATCCCTTATATGGTCAATAAGACCCGCCTGATCGAGTCGATCGCCGACCTTGTCAAGAACAAGCGGATCGAGGGCATCAGCGATATGAATGACGAATCCTCGAGCCGCACCGGCATGAAAATCGTCATTGAAATCAAGAAGGACGCCAACCCGCAGGTCGTGCTGAACCAGCTTTACCGCTACACCCAGCTGCAGGACACGGTCGGCGTGATCATGCTGGCGCTCGATGACGGTGTGCCCAAGATCATGAGCCTCAAGACCATGATGGAGCGCTACATCGAGTTCCAGATGCAGGTCATCCGCCGCCGGACTGCCTTTGAGCTGAAAAAGGCGAAGGAGCGCGAGCATATTCTGGAAGGCCTGCACAAGGCCGTTGACATCGTGGACGAGATCATCGCCACGATTCGCGCCTGCAAGGGCGGCTTTGCCGAGGCGCGTCAGGCCGTGATGGATAACTTCGGCTTTGACGAGCTGCAGGCAGATGCCATCGTCAAGCTGCAGCTCGGCCGTCTGGCCGGTCTGGAAATCCTCAAGATCGAGCAGGAGTTGGGCGAGCTGCGCGCGGCCATTGCGGACTTTGAGGATATTCTGCCAATGACGAGCATGTCAAGCGCATCGTCAAGACCGACCTGACCACGCTGGCCGACAAGTACGGCGATGAGCGCCGCACCTCCATCGAGGCTGTGTCCGGCGAGGTGGACATTGAGGATCTGATCCCCGAGGAGACCTGCGTCTTTACGCTGACCCACGAGGTACATCAAGCGCACAACGCTGGATACCTATCAGGCACAGAACCGCGGCGGCCGCGGTGTGCAGGGCATGACCCAGAAGGACGAGGACTTTACCGAGGAGATGTATGTCGGCTCGACGCATGACTACATGCTCTTCCTGACGAATCAGGGCCGTGTCTACCGGCTGAAGGGCTATCAGGTGCCGGAAGGCAGCCGTACCGCCAAGGGCAGCCATATCGTAAACCTGCTGCAGCTGCAGGAGGGAGAGAGCGTTACCCTGATGCTGCAGCAGAAGGCCGATGTCGATGAGGACAACACCTACGCAACGATGATCACCAAGCAGGGCCTCATCAAGCGCACGCCGCTGTCCCAGTTCCGCAACATCCGCAAGGCTGGCCTGATCGCCATTGCGCTCAACGAGGGCGACAGTCTGGTGTGGAGCCACCTGACGAAGGGTGATGATGAAATTATCGTTGCCACCCATGACGGCGCGGCCATCCACTTTACCGAGGACGGCGCCCGCTCGATGGGCCGTACCGGCCACGGCGTCCGTGTCATTAAGCTGCGCGAGGGTGACTATGTCGTCGGCGCCGGCGTCTGCCGCCCGGGTGCCACCGTGCTGACCATCAGCGAGGAGGGCAAGGGCCGCCGCAGCCGTATCGATGACTACCGCATCACGAAGCGCGGCGGCTTGGGCATCCGCAACTATTCCAACGGCAATGTGGCGGGCATCAAGATCGTGGACGACACCGACGACTGATTCTGATCAGCCAGAACGGCATCCTGATCCGCATCCATGCGTCGGACATCAATATCCAGAGCCGCTACGGCAGCGGCGTCCGCGTTATGCGTATGCTGGACGATGACCGCGTGGCCGTTGTGGCCCGCGTGGACCGCGACAACGATGCCGAGACCGCAAAGATCGAGGACACCGGCGAGAGCGACCCGACACCCGAGGAGCTGGCTGCCATCGAAGCCGAGGAGTTGGCTGCCGAGCGCCGAGGACGCAGCACCCGAGAATAATGACGAAGAATAAATAAGCAACAGGGGAGAGGCCGCGCGTTGGCCTCTCCTTTTTGGTGGATTTGTAGGGAGCGGTCTTGACCGCTCCGGGAAGTTTGCCATGCCTTTCACGGGCACGGAGGGGTCAAGACCCCTCCCTACAAGCATTTGAAATTTTTTCGCCGAAGCTTTTTTATAAAAAGCTGGGAAAAACACCGCGTATTCATGGTATTCTAAAGTATTCCCATAAAAAAAGGAGCACCCACATGGAACTGCATACAACCATCTGCGCGCTGGCGACCCCACCGGGCGAGGGCGGCATTGCCACGGTCCGCGTTTCCGGCCCGGACGCCTACGCCATCGTCAGTAAAATATTTGCGCCGGTGCGGCAGGGCAAAAGTGTTGCCAATGCCAAAGGATACACAGCCATGCTGGGCCACTATCTGCTGCGCGGCGAGGAGATGGACGAGTGCGTGGCGCTGTTTTTCCGCGCACCGCACTCCTACACTGGCGAGGATGTCATCGAGCTGTCGGTACACGGTGGCACGGCGATGGCAGACGGCCTGCAGGAGGCGCTGATCACGGCAGGCTGTGTACCGGCCGGGCCGGGGGAGTTCACCCGCCGCGCACTGGAAAACGGCCGGATGTCGCTGACACAGGCCGAGGCCGTGATGGAAGTCATTGCGGCGAACGGCCGGCAGGGAGCCGCGCTGGCAAAATCGGCACTGGACGGGCGGTTGGCAAAGCGCATCGGCAAGATACAGACCGTGCTGCAAACGCTGAATGCCCACCTGACCGCATGGGTCGATTACCCGGAGGAGGATGTGCCGGAACTGTCCGATGAGGCGTTTGTGCGCACCCTGACCGAACAGAAAGCCGAACTGGACGCACTGATCAACGGCTACAGTGCCGGTGCGGTGCTGCGCCATGGTGTGGACTGCGTGCTGCTGGGCCGCCCCAATGTCGGCAAAAGCACGCTTTTGAACCTGCTGGCCGGGTTTGACCGCGCCATCGTCACGCCGGTGGCGGGCACGACCCGCGATATTGTCGAGCAGGCGGTCCAGCTGGGCAGCGTGCGGCTGAACCTGTTTGACACCGCCGGTGTGCGCGAGGTCGGTGCGGACGGGGATGCCATCGAGGCCGAGGGCATCCGCCGCAGCTGGAAAAAGCTGGACGAGGCGGGCCTTGTGCTGGCGGTGTTCGATGCCGCGCAGCCGCTGTCCGATGATGATCTGGAGCTGGCCCGCAAGTGTCAGGGCCGCCCGGCAATCGCCGTGCTGAACAAGCAGGATCTGGCAGGGGAGCAGGATGTTCCACATGGAACATTGGAGCCGTATTTTAAAAGGATCGTGCCGATGTGCGCGAAGGACGCCGTCGGCCTGC
>ENA-OQLB01000872-OQLB01000872.1-human-gut-metagenome-genome-assembly--contig:-NODE-872-length-14989-cov-4.884807_pt1 | contig 14989 bp, 18 predicted proteins | sample MGYA00242656_ERZ504813 | MGnify/ENA primary metagenome ERZ504813 (study PRJEB26092, sample SAMD00036388) | human gut metagenome | host: Homo sapiens | study: EMG produced TPA metagenomics assembly of... | reverse complement strand
TTTACCACTTGTCTATTTCAAATTATATCATTGAGGCATATTTATGTCAATTATCACAATCGTATAAACACTGAAGAACAGTATCTTCATTTGCATAAAAAAACCGCCCAAATCTCTGACTTCAGTCAATAGAATATGAGCGGTATATATTTTATTTTTCTTCTTGGATAATCACGTTAATTGTACGATGTGCCGGCCCATCAAATTCACAGAAATATATTTCTTGAGCACCACCTCTTACCATTTCACCATCTATCACTGGAAAATGGCAATGATTTCCAGTAAGCATTGCTTTCAAGTGTCCTGTTGGATTTCCTGCTGTACTACCATAATCTCGAAGCATTCTTGCATGGCTATACGGATAATCTTCTGGTATTAATCGTCCCAGGAAATTCTCAATATCACTTTCCAGACATTCTAATGCTTCGTTCACAGTTACACCTGTTGTTGTGTGCTTTGTAAGAACCGTAACGGTTCCATTCTGAACTCCACTTCTTTTTACAATATCCAAAACTTTCGGAGTAATTACTGTATATTCATTATATTCTTTTGTTAATAATGTAATTGATTCAACATACATCTTCTTTACGCCTTTCTATTAGGAATTCCACCTAAGAACTCAATTGCGTTTTCCCCACAAATTAAATCCAAAGTACTTTCACGAAATCCCAGTTCTTTAATTGCATGTGCCATTCTGATTTGCTCAAATCTCGGATTATTACTTCCAAACATTACCTGATGTCTCAAACTCCGATCAATCCATGTCATCGGAACATCTCTTGTCAACATCTGTGTATAAAACTCCTTAGCATTATCAAAATACAATGCGCCAGTATCTGTATATACATTAGTATACTTCAACATCAACATAGCTGTCTCTCTACACCATGGCCATCCAAAATGTGCAAGACAAATTTTTAATTTTGGTCTTGCTGCTGCCAGTTCCTCAAACATTTCTGGGCGACAATATTTTGTTAATGTATCCGGTTCCCATGACATTCCACTATGGAAAATAATTGGTTTTTCATATTTTTCACAAATATCATACAGTGGCATCATTCTTTCATCCGTTGGATAAAAATGCCCTTTACCTGGATGTAATTTCAAACCACTTAATTTTAATTCTGCAAATGCTTTCTCCAATTCTTCAGCCGCATCTTCTGCAAACGGATCAACCCCCGCAAATCCAATAAACTTATCTGGTGCCATGTTAACAAGTTGACTAATTTCCTCATTGCTTACCAGCACTTTTCCACCTTGCTGTGTACGATAATCTTCTGGAAGTAAGCATAAATAATCCAAGCCTGCACATTTCATTTGATTAAAAATATGTTCCAATGGCGCCGTTCCATTTTTATGAATATCTAATGTATTATGTCTTAGTTCTTCCAACTCTGAATCTTGATTGATTGGTTCATAAAAAGCTGGATGAACATGCATATCTATAAACATATTTCTCTTCCTTTCTGTATTTTATCAATATCTAATTTCTTTTTCCCATACTCTACTCTACCCATGGTTCAAATACCTGAACTACCGAAGCCGCTACTTCTGCACCTTTTTTTAAACATTCATCTATACTTTTACCATTCAATATTCCATAAAGAAATCCTGCAATGAAACTATCTCCAGCTCCAACTGTATTGACTACTTCTGCCTTTTCAATACCACCTACATAGAATCTTTCACCATCCCATGCAAGACTACCATCTTCACCGAATGTGACAACAGCAATTTTCATTCCACGACTCACTTTATCTTTTAAAAACTCTTCAATCTTAGCATCCCTTCCTTCATGATAAGAATAAAATCCATAAGTAACATATGGTAAGGTTTCTTCTACTAACGGATGATCCAGTCTATCTGCATAATCAAAAGCAATTGGAATTCCTTTTGCTGCAATCTTCGGTAAGGTATTCTCAGCTTTTCCCCAAAGTGCTGTATGAACGAGATCATGCTCTGCCGCAAATTCAATATCTTCTTCATCAAAAACAATATTCTCCAATACACCTTCTACATAATCGCCATGCACACGGTCTTTTCCATCCATATCCATATAAGTTACTGCTGTGGCACCATCGCCAATTTTTAAATGACTAATGTCTACCCCTTCTTTTTTTAATGTCTCTAACATCCATTTTCCATTTTCATCATTACCTGTTGTACTGATAATCGAAACAGGGATTCCAAGTTTTTGAAGATTCACACCTGTATCAACAACATTCCCTGTTGGATATTTTTTTCCAATACGTTCATAAACATCAATACAATTGTCTCCTATTTCTGCAACTCTCATTTTCATTGTCCTCCATATAATTCAAAATAACCGTTATTGGTTTTCTTTTTCATTTAACAAATAATGTTCACTGACCATAGTAACCTCTGGGTGCATCTTCCAATTTAATCTGTTCCTCGCTTAATACCGGAATCTTTTTTCCTGTTGCAAGAACACTCAGATAAATTTCACAAGTCTCTTCCAGATACACAGCTGAACTCAGTGTCTGCTCCAGTGTCGTTCCATAAATGATTGCTCCATGTTGTTTTAAAATTACTGCTTTACCTTTCTTCTGCGCATACTCTACCGTCGAAACTCCCATCCCCTTGTCACTGCTAATCGTAAACGGAGCTACTTTTACGCTGTCATGAAGCTCATCTACCATCGTAGTAGAAATAACCGGAACCTCCTCCGTAACCAAACTGACTGCCACTGCTTTCGGCTGATGTGTATGCAGTACTACATTTACATCCGGCATCTTTTCAAAGATATACAGGATTGCTTCCAAATCACTTGTCGGCCTTCTTTTCCCTTCTATTGTTTCCCCCTTTCCATTTACAAGCACAATATCCTCAGGAATCATCGAATCATAAGCCATCGCCGAAGGAGTTACTAAAAATGTACCATCTTTCATTCGGAGACTGACATTCCCCCCTGACAGCATTACCAGGCCATAGTGCTCCATTGCTCTTGCACATTCAATTAATTCACAGCGTTCTTTCTCATATTTCATTTTTTATCACCCCCTTTTCATATTTTCTACCAAGCGCAAGCAGCCTTGCATAAGATTCTGACGGATTATTGCTTCCAAATACTGCCCTGCCTATTACAACTCCATCTGCACCCGCTACAATCACATCTTTTAAATTATCCTCATTAATTCCACCATCCACCCAGATTCTTGTATTTTTCCCTAATATCTTTCTTGCTTTTGATATTTTTTTCAAAACACCTGTCTGAAACTTCAATCCTTCTGCATCTGCTTCACATGAAACCAAAATAAGTTGCTCAATCCGGTCAACATATGGTTCTATAAATTCAATCGGAGTTTTTACATTCAATGCAAGCCCTGCTTTTTTCCATACTGATGTACACTTCCCAAAAACAAACTTGGAAAATCCAAACTTTCCACATGTGCACAAATCATTTCCACTCCTGCTTCACATAACGGCTCAACATATTCCATCGGATTAAGGACTTCTAAATGAGCATCCAACGGAATCTCTGTACACTCTGCAACACCTTTGACAACTTCCATTCCAAAACTGATTCCTCTCACAAAATTTCCGTCGTCAATATCCAGATGCAGATGTTCAAACCCTTTCAGTTTACCAATTACTTCTCTTAAATCAAGTAAATCTGCCGAATATAATGATGGACTAATCGTAAACATTACTTTTCTCCTCTACTGCAATTTTTCCGCAAGCAAATCCACTGCTGCTAACGCCGCTTCATAACGTGCAAACTTCTCGGCATAAATCTCTTTATACTCACTTCTCGGCTTATAAACTTTTCCTACATGTACCATATGTTCTACAGCATCTTCCAGATTCTTAAATACACCGCCGGCAACGCCTGCACACATAGCAGCACCTTTTGCTCCCGGCTCTCCTGCCTCTAGTGTCTCTATTGGAATCTGCAATGCATCGCACAACATCTGCGACCACACTTCACTATTGGATATTCCACCAGAAAGTCTGGCTTTTGAATATGTTTCCAATGATCTCTTCAAATTATATACATGGTGCATACTTGAGAATGCAATTCCTTCATATACCGCACGAAGCATAACACTTTTATCGTCACCACCGGTAAGATTCAAAAATGCGCCATGCGCATTTTCATGAGTTGCGCTTCCGAAAAGATAAGGAACAAATATCACTTTGCATTCTTCCGGTTTTACAGATTCAACCTGTTTATTACACACTATATAAATTTCATCCGCTGAAAGTTCCTGTTTTTCCGGTCTGACAAAATGATTCAGATACCAGTTTAAATTACTCGCCGATGTCGGTGTTGAATCTTCCATAATATAGTAATCTTTCATGTAACTCAGTGTTACTGTATTCTTCTTCTTTTCGATTTCCCTTGGAGCTTCTTTACTTAAATACTCATTAATCGACCATGTTCCTGCAATCAAACATAATTCCTGATCTGATAAAACACCACTTGCCAGTGCATTTGCATCAATATCAAAATATCCTGCCGCTACCGGAGTCCCCTCTGTCAGACCTGTCATTTTTTCTGCCTCTTTCGTAACATAACCGCTTATATCTGTACTTTCCAAGATTTTGGGCATTTTTGAATAGCAATCTTCTATTCCAAGGATTTCAAAAATTCTCCTGTCATATCTGCGCGTATCCAAATTCACCAGACATCCTGACGATGCATCTGTAATTTCACCTGCAACTTTTCCGGTCAGTCTGAATCGGATATAGTCCTTCATAGACATGATCCACTTTGTTTTTTCTAACACCTCCGGCTTATGATCTCTGAACCACGGCAGAAGAACCGCCGGCTGTGCAGCCCAGGTTGTCTGTAATGTATAAGGGAAAATTTTCTTTTCGGTTCCATCCTCTCTAAATTTTTTACAATAAGAAGAAGCTCTTTCATCTGTAGATATAATCGCCGGATACACAGGTTTCCCTTCTTCATCCAGCAGAACCATTCCATTCCCATATCCGGTAACACCAATTGCAACTACGTCTTCTCCCGGTATCTCTGCTTTTTTCAAAACCGCTTTTATCACTTTAACATTTGCTTCCCATACATTTTCCACATCACGCTCTGTAAAACCCGCTTCCGGTATATTCATCGGTATCTGTGTACGTGAAATCGCAAGTTCTTTTCCATTCAAATCGTAAACAGCACACTTTATATCACTTCCACCATTATCAATTCCCAGTAAATACATTTACTTATCCTCTATCACTTTGTCATATCATATTCATGATGAAGCATTTTACTGATAATTTCTGCAACTGCATCATGATTATTGTCATATTCTGTTACAAAATCTGCTACATCTTTTACCTCCGGGAGGGAATTTGCCACTGCTATTCCCACCCCGGCATGTTGAAGCATATCTATATCATTATAATAGTTTCCAACTGTAAGAATATCTTCGTGAGCTATGTTAAGACTTTCAGCCAGAATCTTTATTCCCCTCCATTTAGAAACACCTGATGCCATAATATCAACGCACCCTGGTTCTGAATTAACATAATAGATTTCCGGCAAATATTGGTCGATATATTCTGCTACTCTCTGAAGATCAGAAGTTGCCATAAAACCTTCAATTCCATTTTCCCATCCAGCTTCTTCCATGGAAGAAATAACTTCTGGAATCACACCTACCTCTCTGGCATATTCCATCGTTTGTTCTGTCATTTTTGTGACTTTCCAGATCATTCCATCACAGATTTGAAGTTGAAGATTTTTTTCAAAGCAATATGCGAGTAGCCTTCTGCAGACTGCAGGCGGAATCAGCTTATTATAAAGCACTTCTCGATCACAGCAGCGAAGAATTTTACCCCCTGTGTTTAAAATATGATAATCCACAATCCATCTTTCATCGTCTTTAATGTAAGCATGTCAATATCTCTTCGACCGCTTACATACGCAATCACATGTCCTGCTCTTTTCGCCTCTTCGATTGCTTTTTTACTCGCAGTTCCCATACTGTAATCATCTCGCACTGCTGTTCCATCTATATCCATTGCCAACAGTTTACGTCCCATTATTTATCCTCTCATTCTCCAAGGGTTTCTCTGTATTTGTACACAACTTCCATAAATTCTTTTACTCTGTTGACATCTACTCTATTTTCAAAAACCCCATCCACTTTAAACGTTGTTCCCACAACAGCTGCATCTGCTGTTGTAAGTTTTCTTTCAATTGTATTGAGACGGCATCCTGTATTACAAAGAACAACAACATCTTTATTTGCTTCTTTTACGCTTGCAATCAACGCATCATCCACATCCTGTCCTGCTGCATTTGCAGAAATACACAGACCATCCGGAGCGGCTTTTGCCATTGTTGATTTTGCAATATCTGCCAACGGTCTTGTATCCAGATTACGATCCGATTCTGGGTTAATAAAATATAACATTTTCAAATCTTCTAAAGGGAGTGCGGCTTTTCTTCTTAGTAAACTACTAAAATCATTATTATAAAGTCCACCATCACCCACATACACACCACAAAATGTTCCGCGAACAAATTGCGCTTTTACCGCAGCTGCAAGTTCTAAACATGCTCGCCCATCACTAATTGCGTCTACTCCATATGGTACCTTAATCTCAGATCGTAAATTCCCAATTACATATGCCATTGCCGCAGGAGTCACCATATCCATATTTCGCTGGTAGGGCAAACTAAATTCATTGCTAAAAATAATCCCATCTACACCACCATCTTGTAGTGCATGTAAGTCTTCACGTGCATGTTCTACCACCTTATCCATATCATTTTCCGACTTGTATAATGGATCTCCTGGTAGTGGATCAATGTGAAGCATTGCAATAATTGGTTTCTTAACTCCAAACATCTTTTCAGTCCATAACATTTCCTTTTCCTCCTGAACAACTTTGTATTTTTTAATACATTCGATATGTATAAATTATATCACTTGTATGAATGTTGTCAATATTCTATTTTAATTATCTTATAAAAAAATATCTATAATTTATAAATGTACAGTTTTTAGTTATTTTACACAATCTTATCATATTCTTTTTATTTTTATTGCATACAATTCCAGTTCGCGGTATAATTCACTCATCTAGTACATATACATATTTTATTTTTTTAATACAAATTATGTTATTCCACTTATTTGCGTAGCATACAGACCTTGGAGAGGGTCTATAAACACTACTACTTTATAATATAAGGAGGTCTATCTTATGAGAACACGTGTTAACTACTTCACGGAAAATTCTGTGCGAATTCCTAAAACGGAATTCTCCATGTTAGGTAATGAAATTTTTCTCCTTACCTAATCGTGGCAATTCTTTTAATTCTATTTTTTACTATTAAAAAACAAACAGATAAGGAGATTTTTATTATGGATGCTGTATATGTTGGGTGGTTGTCTATTCTTCCGCCTATGATTGCTATTATTCTTGCATTAATCACAAAAGAGGTTCTATTTTCACTTATAGCAGGTGTTTTATCTGGAACCATTATTTACTCTATCGCTTCTGGTATGAATCCGATTGTTGGTCCCGTTTCTACTGTATTTGACGTTATGATACAAAAAGCTGATATGAATATTATCATTTTCTGTTTTTTGTTGGGCGGATTAGTTTATCTAATCAATGCTTCTGGAGGAGCTCAAGCTTATGGAAAATGGGCATCAAAAATCATTCGTACAAAACGTTCCTCTCTATTACTTACTAGTTTGCTTGGTTGTTTGATTTTTTTAGACGATTATTTCAATTGCTTGACAGTAGGAACAGTTATGAAACCTATAACTGACAGACATCATGTCAGCCGTGCAAAACTTGCTTACATTATTGATGCAACTGCTGCACCCGTCTGTATCATCGCACCTATATCAAGTTGGGCAGCTGCTGTCGGTAGTTATCTTAAAAATACAGGTGCTTTTGACTCCGAATTTAAAGCCTTTATTACGGCTATTCCATACAATTTTTACGCCATTCTTAGCCTTCTTATGGTTTTTCTCCTCTGTGTCTTTTCCTTGGATTTTGGTCCTATGGCAAAACATGAGGTATTAGCTGAAAGAGGTTTCCTCGGCGGACTTGATGAACAAAAAGATTCATTGGCACAGCCAAAATCTGGACGTGTCGCTGATATGATTGTTCCAATTCTTGTACTCATTGTAACTGCAATCCTTAGCATGCTTTACAATGGTGGCTACTGGAGCAATGATCCTTCACTTCACACTATCACCGCTGCTCTAGGAAACTGTGTTGCAGCTCAAGCCCTTGTTTGGGGAAGTTTTGCTGGAATTATTACTGCACTTTTTATGTATATACCGAGAAAAATCATGACATTTAAAGAATTCATGGATAACTTTACAAAAGGCATGCAACAAATGATTACTTCCGGTTGTATACTTATGCTAGCATGGACAATCGGTGGTGTATGTCGCGATTTACTTAGTACACCTGTTTTTGTAAAAACTTTTATAGAAACTACCGGACTTCCAGGTGCTTTGCTTCCTGCACTTGTATTTATACTTGCTGCATTCTTAAGTTTTTCCACCGGAACTTCATGGGGAACTTTTGGTATTTTAATTCCTATTATAATCCCTGTTGCTCAATCAATTTGTCCTGAATTGCTACTCTCTTCTCTTGCTGCAACGTTAGCTGGAAGCGTTTTTGGAGATCATTGTTCTCCAATATCTGATACAACTATTCTCTCTAGTGCGGGTGCTGGTGTAAACCACCTTACCCATGTTTCAACACAGATGATTTACTCTCTAACAGTCGCTGGATGTAGTTTAATCGGATATTTAATTATTGGTATTACAAATGGAAATCTACTGCTTTCACTTGGAACGTCTATTTTCATTCTGTGTATTTTTACTTTCATCATGCATCGTCGTTCCAAAACAATATTAAACAAAAAAGATATTTGTTCAACACAACAAAACCCAATGTTATCACTCTAACATAAAGAGAAGTATACATTATCGTTACGTACATCCTTTGTTTTTAGTTTTATATTCTCTAAACAAATTTTTATTTTAATATGTACTAAATAATGAAATATGACCATTGACATTTATACAAGTTATGATATTCTATTATTATAGTGTATCTTATTTTGACTACTTGTATATCAAAAAAATTATGGAGGTGTTATTATGTCAAATATCACAATGGATCAAGTAGCTGTTATGGGTGTACAATATTTTCATTATACACTCGATTATTATCTTAATTCCATGCAGCGTTGTGGAGTTAAAAATCTCGACTTATGGGGAGCATCGCCACATTATTGCAGATTAGATTATCTCACTTCATCTGCCGCCGAACGAAAACTTCGTGAGATCAGAAAAAAAGCTGAAGATTTAGGACTTAAATTTGTAATGTATACGCCAGAAACTTTAGCATATCCCTACAGCTTGAGTGCTCCTGAACAACCTATTCGCGATCGAACAATTGATTACTTTGATATGGCTATTGATGATGCACTTACTTTAGGAACAACTAGATTATTTATGAATTCTGGTTGTGGTCCTCTCGATATTCCTCGAGAAGATAGTTGGAAGCGTGCAGTTGAAACAATTAGTAAAGTATGTGAAATGGCGCATAAACGTGGAGTTACAATCTTACTTGAACAACTTCAACCATACGAGAGTAATTTGTTGGTCAACTTGCCACAAATGAAATCTATGTTGGAAGAAGTCAATAGTCCAGCATTAAAGACTTGTGTTGATTTGGTCGCTATGGAAGTAGCGCATGAGAATCTTGAAGATTATTACAAGGTTCTTGGTGAAGATACTATACAGTTTATCCATTTTGCAGATGGCGATCCTTCCGGACATTATATTCTGGGGGATGGTAATTATCCACTAAAAGAATACATCGAAATTCTTGAAAAGCATAACTATACAGGTATTATCGATTTAGAAATAAACGATTCAATATATTGGGATGATCCTCATAGCTCAGTAGAAAGATCTGTTGATTATCTAAAGAAAAATATATTTAAATAAATATTTACTTAATTTAAATATAAGCAAAAGGGGCTGTAAAAAAAGAATAAGTCCCGAAAAAAGAAAGACCAAGAGTTCATAATGTGGAACTCTTGGTCTTTCTTTCTGCCGCCATACCAACGCACCTTTCCCGGTTTGCCTGCAATGTGTCCTGCAGGTCCTTTCCATCACATTTCTTTGCTTAAGAAGATTCAGAAATCACTTATGTATCCAGGTAAAAGAGAACTCGCTTGAAGGATTTATTATATCCTATATCGGCGGTATTAATTGTAATTATCTTATTATTCTTTTAGCTTTTGTTAAACCTATCTCCAGAAATCTGTTTTTTGACTAAGCCCGATGTCTGCGCTTTTAAAAACAGGGTTAATTCCTTTCTTTAACTGTGCTTCATAATCTTGGACCGCTTTAAATGCAAGCTCTGATAAAATCAGGATAACCGGAATGTTAATGAGTGCCATAACCCCATCAGTGCATCGGAAAGATCCCACAAAAGAGACATCTCCATTCCTGCTCCCAGAAAGATTGCAAGTGCCGATACCAGTCTGAAGCCTTTCATAAAAGCTTTTTCCGGCTGTTTTTTGTGAATGTAGATTAAAAGATTGTCACAATAAAAACAGTTTCCGAGCAGAGTTGTAAATGCAAAAAATACCATTGCTACTGTAATAAAAACCGGACCTAAGGAACCAAGTGATTCCTGAAGAGATGCCTGCACCCATAGTGCTCCCTGCAATTCTTTTGCCGGATTGATCCCGAATGACATACACATCATTGCTGTTGCTGTACAAAGCAACAAAGTATCAATAAATACGGACAACATCTGTACCAGCCCCTGTTTTACCGGATGGCTGACATTTGCCGAAGTAGATGCATTCGGAGCAGAACCGATACCTGCCTCATTGGAATAGAGTTCCCGACGGATTCCCTGCATCATGGCCGAACCGGAAAATGCTCCGAAAATTGCTCTAAAATCAAATGCTTCTTCAAAAATGCGCACAACCATTGACGTTACTTTTACGATACGTGAGCCGTCGCCAAGCAGACACCATCCTGTCAGCACTGCCAAAATTCCACCGATGATCGCAATCACCCACATCCAGAATACAGAACCAAATCCCCCTATACAAATTGCCGATGAACCCCCAACAATATTTCCCATTCCCACACGGGATGCTGTTGAAACCATAAGTGCCTGAAAAGAGGAAATCGCCTCTTTATCCTCTGGCTTTTCCATTACAGATCCACAAGCTCTCTTAAATAATCTTACCTGTGTAAATCTTGTTCGAACTGTAAAATACATCCCGCACCAATCAGTATAATGACCAGCAGCTTGCTGTACATAAAAGAACTGATTGTACTAATAATCGTTTGAAACATACCTTCTTTCCTTTCCCTGTTTTTGTCAATATATTAACGGAAAGAAGGGGGATTTGCGACAGAAGACATTTTAAATAATCCAGATTATGCTTCACTAAAAGCAACAATTATCTTAACATTCCACAAATACACTCCAGTAATGTTAGTGCAAGGATAATGTTAATAACACGGAAATGCCGCAGATAAAACTTCTGAATCAGTACGCCCAAGCCAGTCCAAGTACAGGTTGCGATCGTTCCGATCGTTGCAATAACCAGCTCAAAAAACAGCAAAGCCGGAAAAGAGGACATATATCCTACAACATAACCCGTTAGTGCGGTAACTCCGAACATATAGATCTTCACATTGACAAATTGCAACATGAAGCCTTTCAGAAACGATGCCGATTGCTCTGCGTTTTCTGTTGACGGCTTGCTGAAAGCAATATGAATCGCAAGCCACAGGATATAGGCTGCTCCGATATACTTCATCACTTCCATTGCATTTGGAAGCAAAGAATTAACCCCATATACGAAAATTGCACATAAGATTTGTACTACATAGTAACCTGCAAAAATCCCAAAGAACAGCGGCTTTCCTTTTTATATCCATAGTTTGTTACGGTATTTAATGCCAGAATATTTCCCGGTCCCGGAGTAAAGGCATTTATAACGCAATAAATCAGAAAATTGCTCAGCACCGCCATAGGCATAATCATCAACCACCTTTCTGCTGTTATTATATCAGCAAACAGCGGTACATACATAACACCTATTTTATATGATTATCCATAGCCTATGACTATGGATTGGCTGGAGCATATTTCCGTAATTCTTCCAGGTAGCTTTTTCCAGGTTCGCTTAATTCCTGATTTTCATTCAGCACATATCCAATATGCATTGTTTCATTTTCTGCAAGCGGAACGGAAATGATATTTTCTCCGTTCAAATATTTCGGAAAAATGCCACTTGAAATAGTATAGGCATTCAGTCCAAGCATGAAGTTGACAATCGCCCCTCTGTCATTGACCCGAATTTCCTTATCCACCGGAATGGAGCTGAATAGTTCCTCTGAAAAATAGACAGATTCATACTCTCCCTGTACAAAATTTAGCCGCGGATAAGGTGCGAGGTCATGGACGGAAACTACTTTTTTCGATGCCAATGGGTGATTTTTTGCAAAACATGAGGCTTTGCTGAAAATAGCTCGGTAAACACCAGATGGTTTTCCTCTATCACTTCCGCATGACGACTTCGTTTTCATGCGATAAATAAAGGATGCCTAAATCACAGACACGATTTTTCACATCATCCAATATCTGATGTGTTCCGGTTTCATTATAATAAAAAGCGTATCGTTCTTGTCCAAAACGCTTAACTAACTCCACAAAAGCGTTTTCCGTAAAAGTATAGTGCTGAGAAGATACTCCAAATGTCACTTTCCCCGGAAGATTTGTAACATACCGATCCTCCAGCAGTTCCATCTGCTGTATTACCTGACGAGCATAACCGAGAAATTCAGCACCATCTTTTGTCAGAGTAATTCCGGTTCTGCTGCGGTGAAAAATGGTGATACCAGCCTCTTTTTCCGTTTCTTTGATGGAGTTGGACAGACTTGGCTGTGATATAAAAAGCATTTTTGCCGCTTCAGTAATAGAGCCAACTTCTGCTACCTTCAAAATATATTTTAATTGTTGAACCGTCATTTCTTTTTTCTTCCATTTTACGATTTCTCAATTTTTCAAACTTGAAGTTTTCAATTCTTTTCAATTCCATCTGGCATATGATCTTTCTCAGTTATCTTACGAATAACCCGGCATGGATTTCCAGCTGCCAGACTATAAGGTGGAATATCTCTTGTTACAACACTTCCTGCACCAATTACACACCCTTCTCCTATGGTGACACCACCGCAAACAACTACATTAGATGCCAGCCAACAATTATCTTTTATAGTGATTGGTTTCGCATATTCAAGATTATAAAAACTACCATCTTCTCTCTTTCGGATATTGCGTTCTTCAGGTAATAATGGATGCATAGGAGTTGCCAATGTAACATTTGGACCAATCATCACATTATCGCCTATATGTATTTCACATACATCTAAACATGTAAAATTAAAATTAGCAGAACTGAATTTTCCAAAGAAAGTATTGCATCCGTAATCAAAATAAACAGGTGCCTGCAAATACGGAAGCTCCTCTGTTGTCGGCAGTAATTCTTGCAATATCTGTGCTTGCTCTTCTGGCTGATCTTCATCTGTCAAATTGTATTTTCTTGCTAATTTACGCGCATTCAGGCGTAGTTGCTCCAATTCTTTATCTGTTGGATCGTATAACTCTCCACTTAGCATTTTTTCTCTTTCAGTCATTTCCAATAGCCTCCAAATTTTGATTTGTTACTCGCATGATATCATGTTTTTTCTTCAGTTACAGCACTTTTTAACGTAAAAAGCGTTTTTATATGATGCAACCAACGACAAGTAGTCTTAGTAAGTGAAATATCACAACACTTCTCTATAGTCCTATGTCTATAACTAAAACTAATCTTGTTGTCTTATGATTTCTGATAATATCGACAGCAACTTATCAACCTGGATTGGCTTTGCAATATGTCCATTCATTCCAGCTGCAATAGCATCTCTCTTATCTTCTTCAAATGCATTTGCTGTCATTGCAATGATCGGTATGCATGCCTTATTCCTATCTAGCAGGTGTCTGATTTCCTGCGTTGCTTTATAACCATTCATTTTCGGCATCTGAATATCCATGAGTATCATATCATATGTTCCAGCCGGCATTTCCATTATCCTGTTCACACACTGAATGCTATCCTCCACACAATCTATCTTCAGACCGGCATTCTCAAGTATTGTTTTTGCAATCTCTGCATTCAAATCATTGTCCTCTGCCAAAAGGATATTCCTACTTCCTTCTGGCATAGGAGCCTCATTTTGATCTGTTGTCATGACATAGGAAAATTCATCTGAAATATCCTCAGCTTCACTAGAAAAAATCTGCTGCACTGGAATTTTTACGTTGGTATAATCAGTAGCTGCCAGCACTGGTCTCTGATAACTCAAAAAAACAATCATAACCAATAGTATGATCTTTACTTTCTTTAAATCAGTTAATTTCATGTTTCTTTTTCCCCTTTTCCTGTCTGTTGTTCATAACAATACTAAACATACAATAAAGTTTTTGTCATAAAAGGGAATACAACGGAGTCTCGCCGCACGTATTCCCCTTTTCTTGTCTTTTATTCAAGCTAAATTTCTAGATTATCTATCGTCTCCGCACTGCCTTGTTTTTTTTCTTCTCCAAAAGATCAGACCTACAGCAAGACTTATAATTAATAACATACATACCTGTTGATTTTTTCCTAAATGGATACCTGTTACTGGTATAGATTCAGTATTTTTATTTGTGATCTTTAATTCAATCACATCTCCTCGTGCAGCCTCAATCCGCTGTTTCATGACAGCCGTATTTTCATTCGATGTTGCCTGCACTGGATTTGAATACTTATCATTCTCTTCTTTTTTAGAAATCGAAACAGCGTATTTTGATGTATCAACAGTTTCTGTTATTATGATATCCGAAGATATATCTACATTTTTTAATGTAACTTTATCTCCATGTTTCAAAGAAGTTCTAATTGTCTTGC
>ENA-OQLB01000871-OQLB01000871.1-human-gut-metagenome-genome-assembly--contig:-NODE-871-length-14997-cov-1.440148_pt1 | contig 14997 bp, 23 predicted proteins | sample MGYA00242656_ERZ504813 | MGnify/ENA primary metagenome ERZ504813 (study PRJEB26092, sample SAMD00036388) | human gut metagenome | host: Homo sapiens | study: EMG produced TPA metagenomics assembly of... | reverse complement strand
TGAAATCACGAATTAGTGGAGAAAAGAATTGTAGAATTCTGATTTGTGGGATATCAGGACGAAACGGACGATTAGGAAGGCGGCTTCGTGGAAGGTGAGAAGAATGATCAAGTGTTTGGAGAGCCGATCGAGGTTCATGCCAGAATTGAAAGTCTTCACGGAATCAGTGGTCATGCAGATATGAATGGTCTGATAGCATGGCTGAAAGGATTTAAGACACCGCTTCAGCATGTATTTGTGGTGCATGGCGAAGACACTGTGACAGAAGAATTTGCGCAGAAAGTAGAAGAGACGCTTGGATGTCCGACGTGGGCGCCATTCCCGAACGGGGAAGTCGATCTGGCTGCGAATGAGATCTTAAACGAAGGTGTGCGGATTGCCGTGAAAGGCAAGAAGCCATCCCAGAAGAAAGCAGACGCTGCATTTGAGCGTCTTATCGCAGCAGGAAGAAGACTTTTGGATGTTATTTACAGACGAGAGGGAATTCCGAATAAAGACAAAGCAAAATTTGAAAGTCAGATCAATAATCTTGCTGATAAATGGGATCGTTGGGAATAGTGAGAAAGAGAAGATCACGGATGGGAGAAATCTCATCCGTGGTTTTTTGTGAGAAAAAATGAGGCTTGTTAATGATTCTGAATACGTGAAATGGTACAATGAAGATAGGAGGCAAAAGATATGAAAGGAAGTCTAGTACCATGTGGTCATACATTTAGTGATTTCCAGATTTATGATGAGAAGACTGCAAAGGAAGAATGTATCAAAATGGTTAGAAATATTATGGAATATTGGAAAGCAGAGGCGGCAAGAATTGAACAGGAACAAATTTTATAAAAAGAAAGTTCTTTTTGAAATTTAGAAATGCACATTGCTTTTTCTTTGTATGGGACTGTCAGATTTAAGACTTTGATTTGTCAAATGAGAGACTAAATAATTAGAAGGAGGCAAAGGCATGACGGCATATGTGTTTTTTTATGATTTTCTGCAGTTTGATCGGTGTGGCAGTAGGAGGAATCGCAGTATTTGGCATTTTTGCCATTCGGCGGGCAATCAGAAACAAAAAGCAGGAAAAAGAGTCAGAAAAGAAATAAAATGAAGAAGAGGGCATAGAGGGATACGTGAGCTTGTCAAGGAGTAAAACTTTTTTTTATTTTCCGTAAAACCGCATAGACTGCCTGCAGATGGTGAATTCTTTTAATTAGAAACAGGACAGGAGGATTCACAAATGGCAGGAAATAAAGTGGAATTATGCGGGGTAAACACAGCGAAGCTCCCGCTTTTGAAAGAAGAGGAAAAGGAAGAGCTTTTTGCAAGGATCAAGGAGGGGGACGAAGAAGCAAGAGAACAGTATATCAAGGGGAATTTAAGACTGGTACTCAGTGTGATCAAACGATTTTCATCCAGCAGCGAAAATGCCGATGATCTGTTTCAGATCGGCTGTGTGGGACTGATGAAAGCAGTCGATCATTTTGACCCCTCAAGGCTGGTAAAGTTTTCGACGTATGCAGTTCCGATGATCATCGGTGAGATCAGACGATATCTGCGGGACAATAATTCTATCCGTGTGAGCCGTTCTCTGCGTGATACGGCATATAAAGCAATCTACGCCAAAGAAGGATTTGTGAAGAAATATTCCAAAGAGCCTACGGTGCAGGAAATTGCTGAGGAGATCGGGATATCCAAGGAAGATATCGTGTTTGCACTGGATGCAATCCAGATGCCGGTCAGTCTTCATGAACCGGTATACAGCGACGGAGGCGATACGCTGTATATCATGGATCAGGTGAGTGATAAAAAGAACCGGGAAGAAAACTGGGTAGAAGAGCTGTCGCTGGAGGCAGCGATGGAACGCCTCAATGAACGGGAACGTTTTATCATCCAGCTTCGATTTTTTGAAGGAAAGACACAGATGGAGGTGGCAGAACAGATTCAGATTTCGCAGGCGCAGGTGAGCCGGCTGGAAAAAAATGCATTGAAAATAATGAAACAATATCTGTTGGGCTAAAGGCTGTTATTCTTTCCAGTAACAAAATTTCAGAGAAAACTGCATAAAAATGATTTTACGGTTGAAATTTCCAGAACTTCATACTATGATAAACACGTAGAATAGATGGAGGAGATGGAGACGATGATGTATAAGAGTTGTATTTTTGACTTGGATGGAACACTGACCGATACGCTGGATTCTCTTACATTTTCTGTGAATCTGACCATGAAAGAGATGGGACTGCCAGAGATTACAAGAGAGCAGTGCCGGATGTTTGTGGGAAACGGAAGCAGAGTTCTTCTGGAAAAAGCACTGCGTGCCGCGTCAGAAGAAGCTTTTGAGAGGCTGGAGGAAGCGATGGAAATATATGGGAGAGTCTTCAATGAGAATTGTATGTATCATGTGGCTCCCTATGAAGGAATCGTGCAGCTTTTGGGTACATTAAAAGAGCAGGGAATCAGATGCGCTGTTCTTTCCAATAAACCGGACAGACAGGCGGTTCATGTTGTGGAAACTGTATTTGGAAAAGATCTCTTTTTTAAAGTGCAGGGACAGAAAGAAGGCGTGCCGAGAAAGCCGGATCCGACAGCAGTCCTTCAGATTGCAGGGGAGATGGGAGCGACTCCTGAAGAGACCATCTATATCGGAGACTCCGAGGTAGATATCAGGACCGGACATGCAGCCGGGATGCGCACGATAGGCGTTTCCTGGGGATTTCGAAGCAGAGAGGTCTTAAAGGAAGCGAACGCAGCGTATATCGTGGATACGGCACAGGAGCTTCTGGAACTGATATCCGCATGGGAAGAGAAAAAAGGGAGGTAACGGAGCATGAATGAATACGATGAGGAATGTCTGCTTACGTTTCTGAAAAAACAATCGCAGCTTTTTGACGAGCCGGTGGCAGAGACAATGGAAGAGGCAGAGGCTTTTCTGGAAGACTGTATGGCGGTCGTAGTAGATTCTCTGGATGAAGTAAGAGAATATTTTGAGGAGAGCGGTGCAGACGTGGAGAATATGGATGCGGAAGAACTCGAAGAGGCATCTGAAGTATTCCCGCTTTCAGGTGGACGCTATCTGATCGTGGAAGGGTAAAAGACAATCAAAGATATGCAGGAAGCCGCAGTTTTGTTGACTGCGGCTTTTTCTACGGCCTGCCGGATGGCATTTAGAATGATCTGAGAAGTATAAGGCGCGTCATCGGACAATTCCACGGCGTCCAGTGACTGAGTGTCATAAATCTGGTCGGCAATTTCTTCGATCGCAGGCTGGATCAGAGGAAACATTGTAGTCACGGTTTCATCCAGGTTGGCAAACCGGATGGAATTGATCCTGGAGCTGTCCACAGATACTTCCACTTCCAGATTTGTGTTGTTCAGTGTGAGGGTGGATGTGTAAGTACCAGGTGTATACTGTTTGTGAGATGTTTGCTTTTTGTCTGTATGTCCGGGACCAAACATGACGAAAAGCAGCACGATCAGAAGAATACAAAGGAGCGCGAACACAGCAGTATAGATGAGCTCCTTTGTGTGAAGGACAACGATTTTTGTTTTGGAATCCATAAGAATAATCCCCCTTGTTTTTTATCATTTTATGAGGCATATCCGGAAAATATTCCCGTCTTTTGCGTGACAAAAGCCGGGGAATCCTGTAAAATAGGTAACGCAGTTAAAAGGACAGATTGGAAAAAGAAGAGGTGGACAACTATGTTTATCATTGTAGGACTTGGAAATCCGACACCAGAATATGAGGGAACGAGACACAATGTCGGATTTGAAGTAATAGATGCACTGGCACGAAAATATAATATTGATGTAGATACGAAAAAACAACAGAGACATTATATCGGAAAAGGAATGATTGAGGGGCAGAAGGTAATCCTGGCAAAACCTCAGACTTATATGAATCTGAGCGGGGAAAGCGTCAGAAGTCTTCTGGACTATTATAAAGTGGACGAAGAGCAGGAGCTTCTTGTCATTTATGACGATATCAGCCTGGGAGTGGGGCAGATAAGGATTCGGGCGAAAGGAAGTGCCGGAGGCATAACGGGATCAAAAATATCATTGCCCATTTGGGTGGACAGGTATTTCCCCGTATTAAAGTAGGTGTGGGAGAAAAACCGCCGAAATGGGATCTGGCTGATTATGTGCTGGGACATTTTTCAAAAGAAGAACAGGAACAGATGGAAGAGGGATATGAACATGCAGTTTGTGCAGTGAAGGAGATTGTGACAGGCAATATCGAGGCTGCAATGAACGAGTATAATCGGAAAAAGAAGGAAAAATAAAATGATGCAGGCTTTTATCGCACCGCTTGCGGGACTTGCAGAATATCAGGAGATTTTACAGAAGCGAAGGAAAGAAAAGGGGATTCTGCAGATCGCAGGCTGTGTCAATTCACAAAAAACACATTTGATGTATGCGCTTGGCGATGGTTTTTCTTACAAGATCATCGTTTTTCCAGTGAAGAAAAAGCGCAGAAGGCATATGAAGAATATCGCTTTTTAGATTCCGGGGTATTGTATTATCCGGCAAGAGATTTGTTGTTTTACCATGCGGATATCAAAGGAAATTATCTGATGAAGCAGCGGATGGAAGTGATCCGCAGTATGGTGACAAGACAAAAGAATCAGGAGATTACAGTGATCACGACTATGGATGCTTTTCTGGACGGGCTTTCTCCGGCAGAGGAGATCGTTTCGAAGCGGATTCAGATCTCATCCGGAGATACTGTTGATTTTACTAAGCTTCAGGAGAGACTTTCCTGCCTTGGGTATGCGCGGGAAGTACAGATTGAAGGACCGGGACAGTTTGCAGTGCGCGGCGGGATCCTGGATATTTTTCCGCTTACAGAAGAGGTTCCGGTGCGTGTGGAGCTCTGGGGCGATGAGGTAGATTCGATCCGGACATTTGACGTAGAAAGTCAGCGTTCGATTGAAAACCTGCAGGAAATTGAGATTTATCCGGCAGCAGAACTGCAGAGTCAGAAGAAGCAGTCTTTTCTGGAGTATTTTCCGACAGAAGAGTCGATCCTGTTTCTGGATGAGCCGCAGAGGCTGATTGAAAAAGCAAATGAGATTGAAGAGGAATTTCAGGAGAGCGTCCGCAAGCGGGAAGAGGCCGGGCTGGAAGAAACGCAGGAGCTTACGGTATATCCGGTGCTGGAAATCTTAAACCGGATCAATCAGTTTTACGGAGTGGCATTTACCGCGCTGGAAGGAAAATGCAGGGGTTAAAGATCCGGGAAACAGATTATATTCAGACGAAGGGTGTCAATCCGTATAACAACAGTTTTGAGATGCTCACAAGGGATTTGAAGCGGCTGAAAAGAAATCAGTACCGGGTGATCTTGCTGTCCGGTTCCAGGACAAGAGCAAAGCGCCTGGCGGAAGATCTGAGGGATTATGATCTGAGCAGTTTCTACAGCGAAGATATGGATCGTGAAGTGCAGCCGGGGGAAATTATGGTGGCATACGGGCATGTGACACAGGGATATGAATATCCGATGCTGAAATTCATGGTGATCTCTGAAACAGATATTTTTGGCAGACAGAAGAAAAAGAAGCGCAGAAAACTATATGAAGGACAGAAAATCCAAAGTTTCTCCGAATTAAAGGTTGGAGATTATGTGGTACATGAAAATCATGGTCTGGGTATCTATCAGGGAATTGAAAAGATTGAAGTAGATAAGATCACCAAAGATTATATGAAAATTTCTTATGCGGGAGGAAGCAGCCTGTATATTCTTGCAACGCAGCTGGATCTGATCCAGAAGTATGCAGGAGCAGATGCAAAAAAGCCAAAGCTGAACAAGCTGGGAAGTAACCAGTGGACGAAAACAAAGAATCAGGTGCGCGGGGCAGTCAGACAGATTGCCAGGGATCTGGTGGAGCTGTATGCGGCAAGGCAGCAGGAGAATGGATATCAGTATGAACCGGATACGGTCTGGCAGAAGGAATTTGAAGAAATGTTCCCGTTTGAGGAGACCGATGACCAGCTGCAGGCGATCGCCGATACCAAGCAGGACATGGAGAGCAAAAAGATCATGGACCGCCTGATCTGCGGAGACGTTGGATACGGAAAGACGGAAATTGCGATCCGGGCTGCATTTAAGGCGATCCAGGACGGAAAACAGGTGGTATATCTGGTGCCGACAACGATTCTGGCACAGCAGCATTACAACACGTTGTGCAGAGGATGAAAGAATTTCCGGTGCGTGTGGATTTGCTCTGCCGGTTTCGGACGCCTGCCCAACAGAAGAAGACAACAGAAGATCTGAAAAAAGGACTGGTGGATATTCTGATCGGACGCATCGTGTTTTTGTCAAAGGATGTGGAATTTAAGGATCTGGGACTTTGATCATAGATGAAGAGCAGCGATTTGGCGTGACACACAAAGAGAAGATTAAAAAACTGCGGGAAAATGTGGATGTACTGACGCTGACTGCCACGCCTATTCCGCGGACACTGCATATGAGTTTGATTGGAATCCGCGATATGAGTGTGCTGGAAGAGCGCCGATGGATCGGATGCCGATCCAGACATATGTGATGGAGTACAATGATGAGATGGTCCGTGAAGCTATTCAAAGAGAACTGGATCGGGACGGACAGGTGTATTATGTATATAACCGGGTAAGTGATATTGCGGAAATTGCAGATCATGTGCAGAAACTTGTTCCGGACGCGACAGTGGCGTTTGCTCACGGGCAGATGGCGGAGCATGAGCTGGAAAATATCATGTATGATTTCATCAACGGAGACATTGATGTGCTGGTGTCAACAACGATTATTGAGACCGGACTGGATATTTCCAATGCCAATACGATGATCATCCATGATGCAGATCGTCTGGGACTTTCTCAAATGTACCAGCTGCGGGGGCGTGTGGGAAGATCCAATCGGATGGCGTATGCATTTCTCCTGTACCGAAGAGACAAGCTGCTAAAGGAAGTGGCGGAAAAAAGACTGGCGGCAATCCGGGAGTTTACAGATCTTGGTTCCGGATTTAAAATTGCGATGCGGGATCTGGAAATTCGTGGGGCAGGAAATCTTCTGGGTGCAGAACAGCATGGGCATATGGAGCTGTCGGATATGATCTGTACTGCAAGATGCTCAATGAAGCGGTAAAACAGTTAAAAGGCGGAACCGAGGAGGAAATCTATACGACCGTGATGGATCTGAATGTGGATGCGTATATCCCGAATTCCTATATTCCGAACGAATATCAGAAGCTGGATATTTACAAGCGGATCGCGGGAATTGAAGATGAGGAAGAGATGGATGATATGCTGGAGGAGCTTATCGACCGGTTCGGGGATGTACCAAGAAAGGTACAGCAGCTTCTTCAGATCGCAGGTCTTAAAGCGCTTGCACATTCAGCTTATGTGACGGCAGTGGAACAAAAAGGAGAAGAATTCCGGTTTACCATGTATGAAAAAGCGAAGGTCAATCCGCAGAAAATTCCTCCGTTGATTCAGAGCTACCGGGGAAATCTGGTGTTTAAGGCGGAGGCAGTGCCGTATTTTGTCTATTATAAAAAGGGTAGAAATAAAAAGGAAAAGGATGAAACGGTTCTGGAACTTGTGAAAAAGCTCTTAAATGATATAAAGAGCTTGTTAGAGGAGAAAAAAGACGTTATAATGAAATAATTAGGTACAATTAGAGGAGGAATTTATGGTTGGATTGAAAAAAGAGGTGTGATCACCGCAGTTGCCGGTATTTTAGCGGCGGTTACGATAACAGGATGCAGTGCTGCCCCTGATAATGATGCTACAGTAGTAACGGTCGGAACAGAGAAGGTTTCGTATGGTGTTGCTAATTTTTATGCGCGTAGCAGCAGGCGCAGTATGAGTCGTTTTTATGCAGGCCGATTGGGGATGAGTTGGCGGACACAATGTGGAGCCCAGGAAGTGGAAGAAGGCAAGACATATGAGGAGAATATGAAAGACAGTATTTTAGAGTCTCTGGAAAATATGTATCTTGTAAAACAGCATGCTTCTGAATATAAAGTGGAGTTGACAGACGAAGAAAAGAAGAAGATCGACAAAGCCGCAGAGGAGTTTGTGGAAGACAACACATTGGAGGACAAAGAAGTTGTGTCCGGATATAAAAAATATGTCAAAGAATATCTGGAACTTGCTACGATTCAGCAGAAGATGGATGCACCAATGAAAGAGGGCGTGGATGAAAATGTTTCAGATGAGGATGCAGCACAAAAGAAGATCGAGTATGTCCAGTTCTCTTATACGAAGAAGGATGATTCCGGACAGTCTGTTCAGATGACTGACGATGAAAAGAAGGCAGAAAAAGAAAAGGCACAGACCTTTCTGGATACAGTCAGCGCAGATCCGGACAAGGACATGAATGCAGCAGCTGCTTCGGCAGAAAAAGAAGTGCAGACGGCGACATTTGATTCTGAGTCCAGCACACTGAACGCAGATCTTTTAAAGGCGGCAGATGCGCTGGAAATGTAGGGGACGTGACAAGCCTGATTGAGACAGACGATGGAATCTATGTGGCGAAGCTGACAAGCAAGCTGGATCAGTGAGGCAACAGATCAGAAGAAAAAAGAAATCGTAGAAGAGCGCAAGCAGAAACAGTATGAAGATCAGGTGGAAACATGGCGCAAAGAGACTGACATCAAGGTAGACAAAAAAGAATGGAAAAAAGTAGACTTTGAAGATCAGGGTGTGAATGTAAAACAGACAACGACTGATTCAGAAAAATAGAATGTAGGAAAAGGAGAAGAAATCCTGAAAAGTGAGGGGGTTCTTCTCCTTTTTATTTGCGCCGTCGGAAATCTGATATAAGAACAATCAGCAATAAAAGGGCGGACAGACTGTATCCGAGGAAACTGATCCAAGGGAGTCCAAACCACTTTGGAATGCTGTAAATGTCCGAGGCAAGACTGATCCGATAAACAGGGCAGCAGAAAGAATCGTCAAAAGCACCCGGTTTGTAATGGAATAAACATCACGGCGGAAATGCTCGCCATCAGAAAGCTGCAGGTTGACTTGTGCCTGCCCGTTTTTTGTAATGTTCAAAAGATCAGAAAGCTGGGCAGGGATGTTGAGGGATTTGTCCAGTGAAGTATAAACCTGGCGTCCCTTATGTTTTAAAATGTGCCTTGCATCCAGCTCATGGATCAGCAGATTGGACATATGTACAGATAAAATCCGCAACAGATTTACATCCGGAGCACATGCACTTAAAGTTCCTTCGATCGTGATCATGCTTCGCGCAAGCAGTGTGACATCCGGGGTAATTGCAAGCCGGTGATCCTTGACCAGCTGCAGGAGCCGTTCGATCAGATCGCCAAGCCGCATGGTGCCGAAGTCCATGGAAACATACTTGCTGACAATATCATCAATATCCGTGTACAGGCGGGCATGGTTGACACGCTCCTGAGGTTCGGCAAACGCGAGTAATACGTTTTTCAGAGAATAAATATCATTCTCAAGAAGTGCCGTGATCGCTTTGCGAAGCAGCAGCTTGGTGTTGGAAGACAGATGTCCTGCCATTCCGAGATCCAGCCATGCAATCTGCCCTTTGCTGATCCAGAGATTTCCAGGATGCGGATCCGCATGGAAAAATCCATCCTCCAAAATCTGTTTGCAGTAGTTTTCCGCTGTCTTTTCGCCAATTTCAGTCATGTCGTAGCCAAGACTTTTTAGTTCCTCTATATGATCGATCTGGATTCCGTCGATATAGTCCATGACAAGAAGTCTTGGAGTCGTCAGTTCGTGATACACCACGGAGCAGGTCGTATAGGCGATTTCTTTTTGGTTGGCGTAAAACAGATCTAGATTGGCGGCCTCTTTTTCAAAGTCAATCTCTTCTCTGGTAGTCTCCCAGAGTTCATCTAAAATCGTATGAAAGTCGATCAGATTTTTAGTTCCCAGTGTCAGTTTTAAAATACCGGAAGCTTTTTTTAAAAGCCGGATATCATTTTCCATCGTCTTTTGGATGGCCGGTCGCTGTACCTTTAAAACAACCTTTGTTCCGTCTTTTAGCTGTGCGGGATGTACCTGTGCAATGGAAGCAGAGCCAAGCGGAGTCTGTTCGATGGAAGAAAAAATGTCAGAGACAGGTCGCTGTAATTCGGATTCAATGATTGAGACTGCAGTCTCATATGGCATGGGGATCACATCGGTACGAAGCCTTGTCAGCTCCTGACAGTATACTTCCGGGAGCATATCGGAACGCATGGACATGATCTGCCCCAGCTTGACATAAGTAGGGCCCAGATCTTCCAGAATCTCGCGGAGCTTGACCGGTGTCAGACCCGAGGTCAGATGGTGTTTTTTTAAAACTTTTAAAATCTCGTTCAGCCGCCTGCCGGAGGCGGCTGAATCTTCTTCCGTGTATGATGGATACCGGGAAGGATCCATTGTTTTTTGTTCTTTATTCATTCTGATTCTTCGGGTGTCCTTTCATCGGAGGTAATATCTGGATCTTCAGGCTGTTCTTTTCTTGCTTCTTCTGTCTGGGCAATCTTTTCTTTCAGAGCGTTTAATTCCTCTTCGGTCATCTGATCGACAGAATTCATGGCATCTGTATAATTCCTGGTAACGGTGACAGAAATATGTTCTTTGACTTTTTCTTTTGCTGTATGTTTCAGTTCTTCATTGAGCATTCTGCCCTGTGCAACGGTCAGTTCGCCTTTTTCTACCAGATCATCGATCAGTTCTTTTGCGTTTTCTGCAGTAGAGGCGACAGCACCTACACCTGCTAAAAATACTTTTCTTAATCCTTCTGTGAATTCCATAAAGACCATCCTTTCTTGAAGTACATGATTGTCATTTGTTGTTTTCTTTATTATAGCACGTATCAGGAGGAATGTTTCTTACTTTTTTTGTTAAAAATATGAAAAAAAGTAAGAGGGAAAAAGCAAAATATGGTATAATTTTCTATATCAGACAGGGGAGGAAACAGGTGTGGAAAAAGTGAGAGAGAAGGTACTTTTTGCACTGCAGGAAGTACAGAGAGCAGTGATCGGAAAGCAGGAAGTGACAGAGACGGTGATGAAAGCATTTTTGGCGGGTGGGCATGTGCTGGTGGAGGATATTCCGGGACTTGGCAAGACGACCATGGCGATTGCTTTTTCCAGAGCGATCGGACTGCAGAAGCGCAGGGTGCAGTTTACACCGGATGTACTTCCGTCAGACCTGACCGGATTTACCATCTACCAGAAAGAGAGAAATGCGTTTGTATATCATCCGGGAGCCGTGGTCTGCAACCTGCTTCTGGCAGATGAGATCAACCGGGCGTCTCCGAAGACGCAGTCAGCCTTTTGGAAGTGATGGAAGAGGGCAGGTGACCGTGGATGGGAAAACCAGGAAGATTGCTCCGCCGTTTCTGGTGATCGCTACGGAAAATCCGTCCGGCTCCGCAGGGACGCAGTTGCTTCCGGAATCTCAGTTGGATCGTTTTATGGTCTGTGTAAAGATGGGATATCCGACAATTCGCGAAGAGATGGAGATTCTGCGAAAAAATGAGAATGGCCGTACGTCAGATGCCGTTCAACAGGTGATGACAAAGGAAGAACTTGAGGAAGCACAGCGGGAGACTGCACAGATTTTTATGCATGAGCGGATTCTGGAATATCTGGTGCAGCTGGCACAGGCTACCAGGAACATGAGATGCTGGAGCTGGGATGAGTCCAAGAGGAACAGTGCACTTGCAAAGATGGCGAAAGCGGGTGCGTATCTGGCAGGAAGAGAATATGTGGTTCCGGCAGATGTCAGGGGAGTGTTTCGGGAGACTGCACAGCATCGGATCCTGTTAAATACAAGGGCAAGGATCAGCAAAGTAAAACAGAAGGAAGTACTGCAGGAAATTTTGTCCGCAGTAGAATCACCATCATTGAAAAAGCGATAAAAAGGAGCGTATATGGGAAAACGGATGATAACATATCTTCTGGTGCTTGGCGCAGTGGGATATCTGTTTTTGATGTATATTTATCCGGCACTGAGCGGGCTGTTGATTTTTGTGCTTCTGTATCCGGCGGCAGGAATCGTTTATCTTATTTTTGCGGGGAGAGGACTTTCTGCCAGAGTAAAGCGGCTCTCGGATTACGGAGAAAAAGAACAGCAAATGAAAGTCAGTATACAGGTTTGCAGGGAAAGTTCTCTTTGGATCGGAAAGTGCAGGATTCTGCTGGAAATGGAACATGCAGTATCCGGCATCAGACAAAAAGACAGTTTATGGCTTTCTGAAAAGCAGGCAGACTATACATTTGAACCAGACAGGTGCGGAGAGTGGAAGCTGACGATTACAGAAGTGAGAATCTATGATTTTATCGGAATTTTATCTGTGGGTAAAAAGCAGCAGGAAAAGGAGCGATTCACAGTCCTGCCGAAGATCTGTGCAATGCCGGTAGAGATTGGGAGAAGGACGCGGGAATTTCCGGTTGAGCCGGAAACCTATTCCAATGAAAGGGTGGGCAGGATGCTACGGAAATCTATCAGATCCGGGAGTATCACATTCCGGATCCGGTGCAGATGATCCACTGGAAGATCAGTGCCAAGGCGGGAAAAATGATGGTCAAAGAATCCAGTCCATCCTCTTGGATGTGCGGTATGATCAGACTTTGGCTTTCGGATGCAGCGAAAGATTTCAAAAAGCTGGAGCGTATGATGGAGATTTGTGCTTCACTTTCCAGGACTCTGGTAGAAGAACACTGTATGCACGTTGTGGCATGGTTTGATCAGAAAAACGTCCGTGTTGTGCGATGGCGCGTGAAGGATGAGGAGACGTTTTTATGAAATGCTCTGGGAGCTGATGGAAGCAGTCCCTGTAGCGAAACGAGAGGAAGAGCAAAGCGGGTTTGAAGAAGTGTTTCGAACACAGAAATTTTCCAGTGTTCTTGTACTGGATGGCCAGGGGATTCAGGGATGGAATGATACCGGGATTATCCAGGTGTGATATGGGGAGAAGGGGTATGAAAAGAAAAAAGAAGGATTTGAATCAACATAGCTGGAAAGTTCATATCTTACAGTTTCTTACCGTTGGTTTTGCACTGTGGTCCTGGTGGGAGACTGCCGCCGGAGTGAAATTGACGCAGAAATTACCTCAGGATCAGACAGAGAGGTGGATGGCAGTACTTTTGATCACCGGTTTTTAGGGAGTGTCTGGCTTGGGACAATGCTGGTAAAAAGAAAGAAGCTCCTGCTTTGTATTTCTGCGGTTTTCTATCTTGTACCAGTGATATATGCGGCGGTTTTGACGTATTTCCCGGATCCGAGAGAATGCTGGCTTCAGATGATTGCAGCCGGATTGTATGTGACAGTGCTTACATCGATGTCTTGTAATGTTCTGCAGAATGTCTGCATTGTGGGAATAAGCTTCGTATTTCTGGCATTTTGTTCGGTCCAGCTGGGAGAGCAGATGGAGCCGATGAAAGAAAAAGAAGATGGGGTATATCGGACGACCAGACGATATGTGAAAGAGCATGTAATCCAGAAAGCAGAAGAGACGTGGAATGCATGGAGTGCAGACAGGCAGACAAGAAAAGAAGCACAGACGAAAAAGGAAGAGCAAAAGGAAGAGTCAGAAAAAGAGGAACGAAAACACAGGCAAAAATCCCGCAGACAGAGCAGAATATGATTCCGGAAGAGACAGGCATGGATTCTTCCGGCGGTATGGAAGATTTGCGGGAGCTGGGCAGCTTTGTCCCCAGGAAGGGTGTGTTGTTCACTGTGACGCAGGAGGAAATGCCGACAGATACGATTTATGTTTCGGAGAAATATGGAAAAGAATATGACGGGGGATCCTGGAGAGAAGGAAGTGCGACGGATCCGGCAAGTGTATATTTGCAGTATCCATCCTCTTTGAAGCAACTTCGCAAATTGTGCAACGAACTGCAGGAAGCAGATTCTTTTGAAGAAGCAGAGCGGTTCGTGGAAGAAACATTAAAACGTCAGGCTGTGTATGATGTAAATCCGGGATCGACACCGTCCGGCGAGGATTTTGCGGAGTATTTTTTGTTTGAAAACCACAAAGGATTTTGTGTGCATTTTGCAACGGCTGCAACCTTGATGTATCGAATGCTGGGGATTCCGGCCAGATTTGCAGAAGGTTATGCCATTCCGGCATCTGCATTTTTCACAGCAGGAAAATGGGCAATATGTGGCAGAAGTTGAGGCAGCATGGGCCATGCCTGGTGTGAAGTCTGGCAGGAGGATACCGGCTGGAAGGTCGAGGATCATACAGGTGCAGCTTCTGCGTTGGAAAATGTGGAGAGGGCAAGAGCATCATCGGATACGTGGCAGCAGATCCGAAAGGCGCTCTTCCAGTGTTTGAAGGTGATCGGCGTTATACTTCTGATGTTCGCGCTGATAATATTGCAAGCGTGGATACGGACTGTGCGGAAACGAAAACGGTGCCGAACGGGATCAATCGATGCAAGGATCCGGTTTGTTTATCAGAGCCTGTACGAGGTTGCAGAGTTTCTGCATCCATCCGGGGAAGATCCATTTTCAATGCAAGGAAAAGAAGCGGTGAAAAAATCTCTTCCGGAACTGGAAGAGGCCGATCTAAACTGGATGTATGACACGATGATGCGCACTATGTTCTATAAAGGCTGTGATATCCGCGATGGAGAACAGATGTATCGTTTGTATGGACAATGCAGAAAAAAAGTAAAACAAGGATTAAACAGCCTGGAAAAAGCTGCAGTGGAATGTGATAAAATGTTTTCCATAGATAAAAAACAGATTATGTTTATAAAGAGAAAATGAAGTGACTGTGACAAGTTTTTAGATTTCGTTCATTGCTTTTGCTGAAAGAAACTTGTATACTGGAAACATCTCTGAAAGGAATCCCTTTCAGTTATATCTGAACCGGCAACAGCCGGCATTTCGGATTTTCCCAGTAAAGAAGCAAGAAAAAGCGAATGGAAAACCGGAACGAGGTCTATCATCGAAAAATTAATCGAAAGAATTAGTTATGAAAGTCCTGTTTTCCCGGTAAAATTCATTCGGAAAACAGGATGGAATGATGAATGGAAAAGA
>ENA-OQLB01000870-OQLB01000870.1-human-gut-metagenome-genome-assembly--contig:-NODE-870-length-15004-cov-1.687235_pt1 | contig 15004 bp, 22 predicted proteins | sample MGYA00242656_ERZ504813 | MGnify/ENA primary metagenome ERZ504813 (study PRJEB26092, sample SAMD00036388) | human gut metagenome | host: Homo sapiens | study: EMG produced TPA metagenomics assembly of... | reverse complement strand
CAAAGCGATAAACGAAAACTCCGTTTGCTGATGAGCAAGCGGAGTTTTTTGCTGCGCAAAAACAGCCCCGTTCACGTCGGAACAGGGCTGCTTTCTCATTTTATCTTATTTCGTTCTACCGATGTCATGGCGGTAATGTACGCCGTCAAAATGGATATTCTCCACAGCTGCATACGCCTTTTCGAGCGCTTCACTAAGCGTCGCCGCCGTCGCGGTCACGCCAAGCACGCGGCCACCGTTCGTCAGCAGCTTACCGTTTTCAAGCTTCGTGCCGGCATGGTACACCGTCACGCCTTCCGCCTGACCGTTTTCGTCAAGACCGGTGATTTCCAGTCCTTTCGGGTAAGACTGCGGGTAGCCGCCGCTCGCCATCACGACGCACGCGCACGCTTCCGGAATCCATTCAATCTCAAGCTCGTTGAGCTTCTCGTCGATGACCGCGTTGATGACGTCCACAAAATCGGTCTTGAGGCGCGGCAGCACAACCTGCGTCTCCGGGTCGCCGAAGCGCGCGTTGTACTCAATGACCTTCGGGCCGTCCGGGGTCAGCATCAGCCGAAGTACAAACAGCCCTTAAACGGTCTGCCCTCTGCCTGCATCGCTTTGACGGTCGGCAGGAAGATGGTTTTCATACACTCGTCCGCAATTTCGTTCGTGTAATACGGGTTCGGGCTGATGGTACCCATGCCGCCGGTGTTCAGGCCCTTGTCGCCGTCCAGTGCACGCTTGTGGTCTTTAGAGGACACCATCGGGCGCAGCGTCTTGCCGTCCGTAAATGCCAACACGGAAACCTCCGGGCCGGTCAGGAATTCCTCCACAACAACGTTGTTGCCGGAAGCGCCGAACACCTTGTCTTCCATAATGGTGTGCACGGCATCCTTCGCCTCGTCAAGTTTTGCGCGATGATAACGCCCTTGCCAAGCGCCAAGCCGTCTGCCTTAATGACAACCGGGAACTTGCCGCGCTTTTCCACGTACTCTACGACCTCTTTCGGGTCGGAGAACACCGCGTAATCCGCCGTCGGAATCCCGTATTTCTTCATCAGATTTTCGAGAACACCTTGCTGCTCTCGATGATGGCCGCGTTCGCGCGCGGGCCGAATGCACGGATGCCCTCTTTTTCGAGCGCATCTACCATACCGGCCGCAAGCGGGTCATCCGGCGCAACAAACACAAGGTCAACTGCGTTTTTCTTCGCGAATCCACAACGCCGTCAATGTCCATCGCGTTAATGGCCACGCACTCGGCGTCTGCCGCAATGCCGCCGTTGCCCGGTGCGCACCACAGCTTTTCCGTTTTAGGGCTCTCTTTCAGCTTGCGGATAATCGCATGCTCACGTCCGCCGCTGCCGATAACCAGAATATTCATAATAAAAGCACCTCGCCTTTCGGATCAATGGTGGAACAGACGGATGCCCGTGAATGCCATGGCGATGCCATACTTGTTGCACGTATCGATGACGTTGTCATCGCGGATAGAGCCGCCCGGCTGCGCAATAAATTCTACGCCGCTCTTGTGTGCGCGCTCAATGTTGTCGCCGAACGGGAAGAACGCGTCGCTGCCCACGGAAACGCCCTTAAACGTCGCAAGCCAAGCTGCTTTCTCCTCGCGGGTGAACACCTCCGGCTTCTCGGTGAAAAACTGCTGCCAAACACCGTCGCGCAGCACGTCGTCATGTTCATCGCTAATATACACGTCAATGGTGTTGTCGCGGTCAGGACGGCGGATGCCCTCCTTAAACGGCAGATTCAGCACCTTCTCGTGCTGACGCAGATACCAGATGTCCGCCTTGTTACCCGCAAGACGCGTGCAGTGGATGCGGCTCTGCTGGCCGGCGCCGATGCCGATGGCCTGACCGTCCTTCGCATAGCAGACGGAGTTCGACTGCGTGTATTTCAGCGTGATGAGGGAGAGCACTAAGTCAAGCTTTGCGTCCTCCGGAATCTCTTTGTTTTCCGTCACAAGATTTGTCAGCATGTCCGCGTCGATTTTCAGTTCGTTTCTGCCCTGCTCAAACGTGATGCCGAAAACATCCTTGTGCTCAATCGGCTCCGGCTTGTAATCCGGGTCAATCTCGACGACATTGTACGTGCCCTTACGCTTTGTCTTTAAAATTGCGAGCGCTTCGTCCGTGTAGCCCGGCGCAATGATGCCGTCGGAAACTTCACGTGCCAACAGCGTTGCGGTTTCCTTATCGCATACGTCGGAAAGCGCTGCCCAGTCGCCGTAGGAGGACATTCTGTCTGCGCCGCGGGCTCTTGCATATGCCGTCGCGATGGGAGAAAGCTCCAGATCGTCCACAAAATAAATCTTTTTCAGCGTGTCGCTCATCGGCTTTGCCACAGCTGCGCCCGCCGGGCTCACGTGCTTAAAGGAAGCTGCCGCCGGCATGCCGGTTGCCGCTTTCAGCTCTTTTACGAGCTGCCAGGAGTTGAACGCATCCAAAAGATTGATATAGCCCGGTCTGCCGTTCAAAACGCGAATCGGCAGGTCGCGACCGTCGTTCGTAAAATTTTCGCCGGCTTCTGGTTCGGGTTGCAGCCGTATTTCAGTTCCAGTTCTTTCATAGTTTCCGTTCCCTCCGAAAATCACTTATTTTTGTTGACGATGCGGGTCTCAATCTTGCCCGTCTTCAAATTGATGAAGCGCGTGAACAAGGAGACCTTGTTGTCTTCGTTCAGGTTCGTCCACAGGTCATTCGTAAACGTGTCGATGTCGCCCTCAATCTTCACCGGCTTCGGCTCGCCTCAAAGGACGGGATACGCGGTGCGCCGTCACACTTATACGTGTGGATGAAGTGGCCGAGGCGTCCACCGGCGTATAGTCGAAGAAAAAGCTCTGCGGCGCGTCCGGGTTGCCCTCGCAGCTCTTCAAAATGGAAAGCTTATAGGTAAAGTCGCCGTCCTTCAGCTTTACAAGGCCGGAAATTCTCGGCGTAAGTTCGGGGCGTCCGGCTCAAACTTGCGGGTCTTCAACGCTTTTTTGAAGCTCTTGCCCGCCTTGAGGTATGTAAACACGGTATCCGTCTGGTCTCCGTTCGTCACAATGGTCTTGTTTGCCAAAACGCGCACCGGCGCATAAATGACAAGGGACGGGTCAGAAAGCTTTGCGGGGTCAAACGCTTCCGTGCGGATGCCGTCGCCCTGCTCCACAAATACGCGGTTGCGGGAGTTCACGCTGCGGCCCATAATGAAATACGCGATGACCGCATGCACGCCGTCCGCGCTTTTGCCGATGACGATGCCGCGGCCCGGGTATGCGTTGCCTGCAAGTTCCTTTTTAATATCCAGAATTTCCATGTATCCGTTTCCTTCTATGTAAGGGATAATTATTCTTAATCTAACGATAGAGCGTTCACGGAAAGCTTACCCGCGCAGAACAAAGACACTGCCTGCGGCAGAATCTTCCACTCCGCCTGCTCCATAATGCGGCGCTGCAGCGTCTCGGGCGTGTCGCCCTGCTCCACCGGCACCGCTTTCTGTAAGATGATCGGGCCGCCGTCGCACACCTCGTTTACAAAGTGTACTGTCGCGCCGGAGACCTTCACGCCGCGTGCCAAAGCCGCCTCGTGCACGTGCAGACCGTAATAGCCCTTGCCGCAGAACGACGGAATGAGCGCCGGGTGCACGTTGATGATCTTATTTTCAAACGCCTTCGTGAACTTCTCGTTCGTAATGGTCATAAAGCCCGCCAGAACAATTAAGTCCGTGTGCTTTTCTTTCAGCAAGTTTTCGAGCGCTTCGCTGTACGCGTCCACGTTTTCATAGTCGCTGCGCGCCAACACAATGCCCTCAATGCCCGCGTTTTTCGCACGCTCCAAGGCATAAACGCCCGGCTTGCTCGCCACAATCACGGAAATTTTGCCGTTTTCGATTTTACCGGCTTTTTCCGCGTCGATCAGCGCCTGCAAATTCGTTCCGCCGCCGGAAACGAGGACTGCGATGTTCAGCACAGGATGACCCCCTCGTCGCCCTCAACCACTTCACCGATGACAAACGCCTTTTCGCCCGCATCATTCAGCGCCTTAATGGCCGCGTCCGCCGTCTCCTTGGAGACCGCCATGCACATGCCGACACCCATGTTGAACGTGTTGAACATATCGCGCTCCGGAATGTTGCCCGTCTTCGCGATGAGGTCGAAGATCGGCAGCACCGGCACTGCGGAACGGTCCACCTTAGCGGTGAGGCCCTTTCTCATCATACGCGGAATGTTCTCGTAGAAGCCGCCTCCCGTAATGTGGGAGATTGCCTTCACGTCTGCCGCTTCAATGGCCGCCAGCGCAGGCTTTACATACAGGCGCGTCGGGGTCAGAAGTGCCTCGCCCAACGTGCAGCCGAGCTCTTCGTAATACGTTTCAAGCTTTTCTTTATTCAGACCGAACACCTTTCTCACCAGAGAGAAGCCGTTCGAATGTACGCCGGAGGATGCCACGCCAACAAGCACGTCACCCGCCTGCATCTTGGAGCCGTCAATGATCTTATCCTTATCTACAATGCCCACCGTAAAGCCCGCGAGGTCATAGTCGTCCTCCGGCATCACGCCCCGGGTGCTCTGCGGTCTCGCCGCCGATGAGCGCGCAGCCGGACTGTACGCAGCCCTCCGCAACACCCTTTACGATCTCTGCAATCTTCTCCGGCACGTTCTTGCCGCAGGCGATGTAATCGAGGAAAAGAGCGGTTTTGCGCCGCAGCATACGACGTCGTTCACGCACATGGCAACGCAGTCAATGCCGATGGTGTCATGCTTATCGAGCAGCATGGCCGCCACGAGCTTCGTGCCCACGCCGTCTGTGCCGGAAACAAGCACAGGTTCTTTCATACCGGTCATATCCGGCTGGAAAAGACCGCCGAAACCGCCGATGCCGGAAACCACGCCCGGAATGCTTGTACGCTTTACGTGCTCTTTCATCAGCTCTACGGACTTGTAGCCTGCGGTAACGTCAACGCCCGCTGCCTTGTAGCTATCGCTGTAACTTTTCATTCTTTAACTTCTCTCTTTCTTTAAATTATCTATAAAATGAATTACATGAATTTCTCTGTCCAGTTGCCGTTTCTGAACACCGGGATAACCTCGCCGTCCGGCGTGATGCCGTCAATGTTCATCGTCGCGTCGCCCACCATGAAGTCCACATGGATGACGGAATCGTTCACGCCCTTGTCGTGAATCTCATCAAGCGTATACTTGTCGTAATCCTTGATGACATTCGGGAAGCCCAAGCCAAGCGCAATGTGGCAAGAAGCGTTCTCGTCAAACAGCGTGTTGTAGAACAGAATGCCGAGGTTCGAGATGGAAGAGTCGTTCGGGATAAGCGCCAGCTCGCCGATCTGCGCCGCGCCCTCGTCCATCGCAATCATGTGCTCCAAAAGCTCCTGGTTCTTTTCCGCCTTGCAGGAGACCGCGCGGCCGCCCTTAAACGTAATGGAGAAGTTTTCAATCAAATTGCCCTGGTAAGACAGCGGCATCGTAGAAACGACCGTGCCTCTGCCTTGCCCTTCATCGGGAGGTGAAAATCTCTTCGGTCGGCATATTCGGTTGAAGAATGTACCGTCCAGCAGCGTTTCACCGCCGCCCATCCACTGTGCGTCCGGGATCAGGCCGCAGGTGAAATCGGTGCCGTTCTCGCTAAAATAGTGCAAGCTCTCAAAGTGACATGCGTTCAGCTTCTCATAGCGTGCTTTGAGGGAAGCGTTGTGTGCTTTCCACGCTTCAACCGGGTCGTTATCCTTAGAAACACGCACCGTCTGAAGGATTGCGTCCCACAGCTTCTTCACCGCCATGCTCGTGCGGTCGTTCGGGAACACCTTCTTCGCCCACTTTGCGCTCGGCACGGCGACAATCGTCCACTGGTACTTGTTTTCCATCGCGTCGCGGTACGGCTTTCTCACCTTCATACGGGCAAGGTTCGCCTTCTGCATTTTCTCAACGTTCACGCCCTTCAGCCGTCCGGGTCGTCAGAGTCAATCCAAATGCGCACCGGCAGCTCGTCAAGCTCATACTGCATACGCGCCTTTTCCCACTCCTGCGTAGCGGAAAGCACCTTTACGCTTTCTTTCTTATAGCGCATCTTGTCAAGGTCCTGGTTCGTCCAGCGGATGTCCACCCACTTCGCACCGGCGCGGTAGGCTTCCTCCGCCACCATCAGTGCGATCTCAGACTGCGCCGTATCCGCCAAGATTACAGCGCCCTGACCCTTTTTGATGTTCACGCCCATCTTAACGATGAGCTTTGCGTACTTTCTCAAAATCGATTTTGTCATCGTTTATCCCTCCCGAATTATAGCTCGGCAACTTTCTGCTGCAAGGCTTCGTTCTTTTTCGCAACACCCTGCTCCATATCCACCTTCATCTGGTGCAGCTGCTTTGCGATGCTCTCGTCGGAAAGCGCCAACATCTGCGCCGCCAAAATCGCAGCATTGTCCGCGCCGTCAATCGCCACCGTCGCCACCGGAATGCCGGAGGGCATCTGCACGGTTGCAAGCAGTGCGTCAAGGCCGTCGAGCGTGGAAGACTTCACCGGAATGCCGATGACCGGCAGCGTCGTGTGCGCAGCCAGCACGCCCGCAAGATGCGCAGCCTTGCCCGCCGCCGCAATGATAACGCCAAAGCCGTCCTTTTCCGCGTTCTTAGAGAATTCCGCCGCGGCCTCCGGCGTGCGGTGTGCGCTCATCACGCGCGCCTCCACCGGGATGCCGAACTGCTTCAATCTGCGAATCGCCGGGGAAACCACCGGAAAATCACTGTCACTACCCATGATTACTGCAACTTTTTTGCTCATTGAAAATCACCGATCCTTCAATTTTGCGGCGTAAAAGAAAGCACCGCGAAAAAAAGAAAATAGGCTGTGCTCAAAAAACACAACCTATGCTTCTAAAATTGACCGCAAAACGCCCATGCAGATACAGTAAAAATGCACATCAGTTCAGCCATATCGCACCTCCGGCACTTGCAGCTTTGAATTTTCTGTCCTTAGTCTGTCTCAAGCGACTGAATAAATCAATCCATTAAGCAGACCTTTAAGGCAGCAATGTATAACGTTGGTGCACAAGCTGCGCCGTCAGATTTTTCGTCAGGCTGCACGGAACACCCGCAGGCAGGCTGCGCCCGGCAAGGGGGTTACGGTCGGCATGGCGGAAAAATGCAAGCAAATTGCGTGCCAAGCCGTAGGCGTACTTTATACGTTGTTGCCTTTATCATTTTACGGGATTTAACGCGTTTTTTTCAATAGTTTTTGCCGTTTTTTAGAAAAAAATCCAAAATTCTCCCTGCTCGTGGACATGCGTTGTATACCTCGATATGTCCCCTTTCTCCGCTTCCGTCTCACCATATATCAAATACATAGCAGCACACCTTGAAATGCAAAAGGCATTTTCTGCGCGCTTCCGCACTTTATTTTCCTCATGTCCGACAAAAAAGGACGGCTGAAAAGCCGCCCTTCAAAGGACTCCTAATTGGGACCCTTGCGGCTAAACTGTTCACCGGACAGTTTAACCTATTGCTCGCCGCAAACTCTATTTTACTCCTTCGGCGTTTCCGTCGCAAAAATCTCCTTCGCGCTTGCGGCTAAGCCTGCCATACCCTGAATCTCAGACGGAATGATAATCTTCGTCGCCTTGCCGTCCGCTACTTTCTCAAGCGCTTCAAAGCTCTTCAAGGTCAGCACAGCTTTATTCGGATCGGCTTCGTTGAGAAGCTTAATGGAATCCGCCAACGCACGTTGCACGGAGAGGATTGCCTCCGCTTCACCCTGTGCTTCTCTGATTTTCGTCTCACGCACAGCCTCCGCGCGCAGGACGGCAGATTCCTTCTGGCCTTCCGCAATGAGGATGGCGCTGCGTTTTTCGCCCTCTGCGTCCAAAATCTTCGCACGGCGCTCGCGCTCCGCCTTCATCTGCTTCTCCATCGAATCCTGAATTTCCTTCGGCGGAATGATGTTTTTCAGCTCCACGCGGTTAACCTTAATGCCCCACGCATCGGTCGCCTCGTCCAGAATGACACGAATTTTCGAGTTGATAACATCGCGCGAGGTCAGCGTGTGGTCAAGCTCCATCTCACCGATGATGTTTCTCAGCGTCGTTGCGGAAAGGTTCTCAATTGCGGAGATCGGACGCTCCACGCCGTAAGCATACAGCTTCGAGTCCGTGATCTGGAAATACACCACCGTGTCGATCTGCATCGTGACGTTATCCTTCGTGATAACGGGCTGCGGCGGGAAATCGATGACCTGCTCTTTCAGCGAGACCTTCTTGCAATGCGGTCGATAAACGGAATTTTCAAATGCAGGCCCGTGCTCCACGTGGCGTGGTACGCGCCGAGTCTTTCAATGACAAATGCGTGCGCCTGCGGCACCACCTTAATGTTCGCCGCAAGCAGTGCGATGACAAGAGCGATGAGAACGATAATGCCCACAACGCCCCAGTTGATGTACAGTTCAAAATCCATGTTTTTACCTCCAACTTCAATTTAAGATACAGTCGGTGTCACGATGAGCTTTACGCCCTCAATGCGCACCACCTGAACCTTTGTGCCTTTTTGAATGCGGACATTTTCTGTGCTGCGTGCTGCCCAGTCGTTGCCGAGCACCTCCACGCGTCCATGCGCCGCAAGGTTGTCGATATCTTCCGTCACAACGGCGGTCTGCCCCACCACGCGGTCGGCGTTTCGTGTGTGTTTCCTTGTTTTGCAGGAACTTTTTCACGAGCGGACGCGTTGCCAAAAGCAGAACGAGCGTCACCACAGCGGCAATCATCACTTGCAGCCAAACCGGCGCGCCGCACAGCTGCGCGATCATGCCGGCGATGCCGCCGCCCACAAACCAGATGGAAATAAGCTGCGCGCTCATGCCCTCCAGTATTGCAGCAATCACAATGACCGCCACCCAGATCATGGTTTCCAAAATCATTCCCCCTTTCTCAAAGCGGAAGCCGCATACACGCGCCCGATTCGTTCAGGCGCCCGCGCTCCCTATCCTCATCATATCGGATTTTCATCCAATATGCAAGAGGTTTTCTTCCCCGGAAAAATATTTTACACAGATTATAAAATACCGCGCCCGATTCTGCCGAGCGCGGCTTCCATATTTTTATCGATTCACATGCTCCATGCTGAGCTTCACGCGCAGCCCGTCGCCTGTGTTCTGTACGGAAACTTCAATATAATCGCCGTCGTCGCTCATGCGGTCGTTTTCACCCGCAAGGCTGAACCGGAGCTGCACGCCGCTGCCGCTTTCGCCGCCCGCCACGTCTTTCAAATACGTTTCAAGCTGCGCCGCGTCATACGTTTCTTTCGTCTTTTCCGCCTGCGTGTAGCACGTCACGGCATACGGGTCGTTAAACTGCGCCGTGAATTTCTCCACAAACGCTTTAATTTCTGCCGTGCCCGCATCGTTGTTTTCAAACGTCTTCTGCGCTTCCGCATAGCCGAACACACCCGCACCGCCGTAGTTTGTGGCAAGATTCGTTTCCATCGTTTGCCCGCCCCACGTGTAGTCCAGCGTGTAGCCGTAGTCGCCGGCCTTTTGGTCGTCCTTCAGTCCCAGCGCCTTCACGGCTTCATCCGCAGACTTCCGAAGCATCCGAGCAGTGCTTCATTCACCGCCGCGTCCGATGTCTTTCCTCCGCCGGAAGACCCGCCGTTTCCGTCCGCGCAGCCCGTAAAAAGCAGCGCTGCAAGCAGCAGACACAACACCAAGCTTACATACTTTTTCATACGATCACCTTTCCTTTTTTCGGCTTAAAAAGCCGCCGTACCAAGCTTTTTTGAACGTACCGAAATCGTACCCGCCTCGGTATTGTTAAATATTTATCTATTATAATAGTATCAAGACCGCACCGCATTGTCAATCGGCGGAATCCCATATTTCATCGCGCAAACTTGTGTTTTCCTACAAAAATCCCCCGCACAGGGAATTTCCTGTGCGGGGGATCAACGTTTTATGACGTTTTCATGCGGTTTAAGCGCTCTTCATTAGTACATGCCGCCCATGTCCGGTGCTGCCGGAGCTGCGGGTGCAGCCGGCTCCTTGATGTCTGCCACAAGGGACTCGGTGGTCAGAACGGTGGAAGCCACGGAGGAAGCGTTCTGCAGAGCGGAACGGGTGACCTTCGTCGGGTCAACGATGCCTTCGTCGATCATGTCGCCGTAGGTATCAGTCAGAGCATTGTAGCCGTAGCCGACGGTGTTCTTTGCCTTCAGGTGCTCAATGATGATGGAGCCCTCCAGACCTGCGTTCGCAGCAATCTGGCGAACCGGCTCCTCAAGCGCCTTCAGAACGATGGCAGCGCCGGTCTTCTCGTCGCCGTCAACGGAATCGACATAGGCTTAACAGCCGGAATTGCATCGATGAGTGCGGTGCCGCCGCCTGCGACGATGCCCTCTTCAACAGCAGCCTTCGTTGCAGCCAGAGCGTCCTCAATGCGCATCTTCTGCTCTTTCATTTCGACCTCGGTAGCCGCACCGACCTTGATAACCGCTACGCCGCCTGCGAGCTTTGCAAGGCGCTCCTGCAGCTTCTCACGGTCGAAATCGGACGTGGTGGTCTCGATCTGGCTTCTGATCTGGCTGACACGGCTCTTGATAGCCTCGCTGTCGCCTGCGCCGTCAACAATGATGGTGTTTTCCTTGTCAATCTTGACCTGACGTGCACGGCCGAGCTGATCAACGGTGGTATCCTTCAGCTCAAGGCCAAGCTCGCTGGAGATGACCTGGCCGCCGGTGAGCGTTGCGATATCGGTGAGCATTTCTTTTCTTCTGTCGCCGAAGCCGGAGCCTTAACGCCCACGCAGGTGAACGTGCCGCGGAGCTTGTTGAGGATCAGGGTGGTCAGCGCCTCGCCCTCAATGTCCTCCGCGATGATGACGAGCTTCTTGCCGGACTGTACGATCTGCTCGAGCAGCGGCAGAATCTCCTGAATGTTGGAGATCTTCTTATCGGTGATGAGGATGTACGCGTCGTCGATGACAGCGACCATCTTGTCGGTATCGGTGACCATGTACGGCGTAATGTAGCCGCGGTCGAACATCATGCCTTCTACGACCTCACTGTACGTCTCAGCCGTCTTGGATTCTTCAACGGTGATAACGCCGTCGGACGTGACCTTTTCCATCGCGTCGGCGATGAGGTTGCCGATCTGCTCACTTGCAGAGGAAACAGCCGCAACACGTGCAATGTCCTTCGTGCCGGAAACCTTCTTGGAGTTCTTCTCAATCGCCTCAACAGCTGTCTCGGTCGCCTTCTGAATGCCCTTTCTCAGAACCATCGGGTTTGCACCTGCGGTAACGTTCTTCATGCCCTCACGGATGAGTGCCTGTGCAAGCAACGTTGCGGTCGTGGTGCCGTCGCCTGCAACGTCGTTCGTCTTGGTTGCAACTTCCTTCACGAGCTGTGCGCCCATGTTCTCAAACGGATCTTCAAGCTCAACTTCCTTAGCGATTGTCACGCCGTCGTTCGTGATGAGCGGTGCGCCGAACTTCTTATCGAGCACAACGTTTCTGGCCCTTCGGGCCAAGGGTGATCTTAACGGTATCTGCAAGCTTGTTGATACGCCGAGCAATGCTTTTCTGGCTTCTTCGCGTAATGATCTGCTTTGCCATAGTAAATTACCTCACAATTCCAAATATCAAAAATAAAGACTGAAACTCAAATTACTCAACGACTGCCAGAACGTCGGACTGACGAACGATGGTATATTCCTCGCCGTCGATCTTCACTTCCGTGCCGGTGTACTTGCCGGTGATGACGCGGTCGCCGGCCTTAAGCTGCATAACGACCTCCTTGCCGTCTACCATGCCGCCGGGGCCTACTGCGATAACGCGGGAAATCTGCGGCTTCTCCTGTGCCGCGCTTGTCAGCACGATGCCGCTCTTTGTGGTCTCCTCCGCTTTCTCGGCCTGAATGAGTACTCTGTCTGTCAAAGGCTTAATGGTCATAACTTCCACCTCGCGCCTAATGCGCGTATTCCTTCTCCCCGCAGTTCATAAATAAGTTTTTTCGCGTGCAGCGGGGTGCGCCGCGAAACCCGCCGGGGTGCGGCCCGGTCGGTAAAGAAATACAAGTTTAGGTCTCGGGGAGCTGTGCCGCTTACGCTTTAGCACTCCTTATCCCCGAGTGCTAAACCTATTCTAATCACTTGGTCAAGAAAAGTCAATAGGAAAAACGCGATTTTTTTGACTTTTAACAGTTCCGTAATAATTTTGTCCTCCGATGTCCTCTGATGTCCGCTTTTTTCATACAAAACCACCCACAAAACGACAAAAAACAGCCCCGCGCTCGTTTGAAAGCCGGGACTGTCTTTTGCAAATGACAGCTTAAATCATGGAGGCATATTCGTCAAACGGGGCTAAGCTCCGCTTTAAAATGCCATTGATATATGCAATGAGAATGCCGTAGTTCGTGTACGGCACATCTTTTTCTTCGGCGGAAGACTGTCTGAACTGCATTTCGCGTTCATTCAGCATACAGCCGCCGCAGTGCACAATAAGGGCATACGGCGAAAGATCTTCGGGAAATCCGCCGCCGGAGGTAAACTCGAATTCAAAGTCCTTGCCGGTGTGTTTGCGGATCCACGCGGGCAGCTTCACGGTGCCGATATCGCCGCACTGGCGGTGATGCGTGCAGCCTTCGGAGATCAAAATGCGGTCGCCCGCTTTCAGATTCTCAATAGCCGCAGCGCCGCGCACGGCCGTCTCTAAAACGCCCTTGTAGCGCGCAAATAAGATGGAGAATGACGTGAGCTTAATGCTATCGGGCACGATCTGCTTTACTTTGCCGAATGCCTGGCTGTCCGTGACAACGAGCTTCGGCGGCGTTTTGAGGCCGTTTAGCACGCCTGCAAGCTCTTCCACCTGCGTGACAGAGCATGTTGCACCCGCGTCCAGAATATCGCGGATGCCTGCACCTGCGGCAAAATCATACGCCTTTCGGCGCGGAGGAATCGATGGGCGTGACGAGCACCACGTGGTCGCCGCGCTCAAGTAAGTCACCCAAAATAACTTTGGTGTTCTGCCCCTTTGCAGTGATGGCGGCAAGCTTTTCCTTGAGCTCAAAAATATGCTCGCCCGTCTTCGCGCTGACCGCGATTTCGTTGTCGTTTTCGGCCTTGAACCCGCCGAGGTCGGCTTTATTCAATACGATGATATACGGCACGCCTTTTTTCTCGATGAGCTTTTGCAGTGCGAGGTCTTCCGCACTTTTGCCGACCGTGCCGTCGATGACGAGCACCGCAATATCCGCTTTATTGAGTACCTGCCGGGCGCGCTGCACGCGCAGCTCACCCACGGTGCCCCCGTCGTCCATGCCGGGCGTGTCGATAATGACGACCGGGCCAAGCGGCAAAAGCTCCATGGCTTTCTGCACAGGGTCGGTCGTGGTGCCCTTGACATCGGACACAATGGAGATATTCTGCCCCGTAACGGCGTTCACCACGCTGGATTTACCGGCGTTGCGCTTGCCGAAAAATGCGATGTGCACACGGTTTGCCGAGGGGGTCTGGTTGAGGTCTGCCATAGAAGTCGCCTGCCTTTTAAAGAATAACCGAAAGTTTTAGAAGCGGAAGTCGCGCTCGCCGTGGGCGACCTTTTCAATATAGCCCTTTGCGATGCTGCGGGTCTTCTCGTTCGGGATATTTTCAAGCTCCTGCGCGATCATCTTTTCGCCGATGGCCTTCGTCTCCGGGGAAGCGTAGTCCTCGAGGAATTCTTTTAAGGTGATGAGTGCGTTCGGGTGGCAGCAGTTCTGGATCTGTCCGCTCTTACACAGGCTCATGAAGCGGTCGCCGGTGCGGCCCTCGCGGTAGCATGCCGTGCAGAAGGACGGAATGTGGTCGGTCTCCATCAGCCAGCGGACGACCTCGTCAAGGGAGCGCTGATCGGAAACGTCGAACTGCTCGGTGTCGGTGGGGCGCTCCTCTTCGGCATAGCCGCCGACGGAGGTGCGGGATGCGCCGCTGATCTGCGAAACGCCGAGGTTGATAACCTGCTCGCGCACCTTCTGGCTCTCACGCGTGGAGATGATCATGCCGGTGTACGGCACGGCGATACGAATAAGTGCGCAGATTTTCGCGAATGTTTCGTCGCTGATGCCGTTATCGAACTTCGTGGGGTCAATGTCGTCGGCTTTTTTAAGGCGCGGCACGCTGATGGTGTGCGGGCCTACGCCGTGCACGGCTTCAAGGTGCTCCGCGTGCATCAGCTGGCCACAGACTCGTAGCGGTACATTTCAAGGCCGTACAGAACGCCGAGACCCACGTCATCGATACCGCCTCCATGGCACGATCCATCGCCTCGGTGTGGTAGGCGTAGTTATGCTTCGGGCCCGTGGGATGCAGCTTTTCGTAGCTTTCCTTGTGGTAGGTCTCCTGGAACAGAATGTACGTGCCGATGCCGGCTTCCTTTAATTTGCGGTAGTTTTCCACGGTTGTCGCAGCGATGTTGACGTTCACGCGGCGGATGGCGCCGTTCTTATGCTGAATGCTGTAAATGGTCTTGATGCAGTCGAGAATGTACTCGATGGGGTTATTCACCGGGTCTTCGCCGGCTTCAATGGCAAGCGCTTATGACCCATGTCCTGCAGCGCAATGACTTCCTTTGCGACCTCCTCCTGCGTCAGCTTGCGGCGCGGGATGTGGTGGTTCTGGCGGTGATACGGGCAGTAGGTGCAGCCGTTCACGCAGTAGTTGGAGAGGTACAGCGGCGCAAACATGACAATGCGGTTGCCATAAAACTTGTGCTTGATCTCGTTTGCGAGCTTATAGATTTCGTCCAGAATCTCCGGGTCTTCGCAGGCGAGCAGAACGGATGCTTCGCGGTGTGAAAGTCCCTTACACAGACGGGCTTTATCGAGAATTTCGCGAATGAGCGGCATGTTATCTTTGTTCTCGTCCGCGTATTTTAAAGTGTCTTCAATTTCTTCGTGGCAGATAAATTCCTCTGCTTTTAAGGATTTCGGATCGTACATAATTTGATAATTTCCTTTCTTTCGGGTCAGTTCACTTTCCCGTTAGTCATTTTTTCG
>ENA-OQLB01000869-OQLB01000869.1-human-gut-metagenome-genome-assembly--contig:-NODE-869-length-15046-cov-5.365708_pt1 | contig 15046 bp, 9 predicted proteins | sample MGYA00242656_ERZ504813 | MGnify/ENA primary metagenome ERZ504813 (study PRJEB26092, sample SAMD00036388) | human gut metagenome | host: Homo sapiens | study: EMG produced TPA metagenomics assembly of... | reverse complement strand
AAAAAAATAAAAACAATAAGATATGAGACTTAAATCATTCTTTTCCATATTGGCAGGAGCGGCTTTGATATTTTCCGCTTGCTCGCCCGAAGAGTACGAGATGGGGGCAAAAACCTATGTTTCCGATGATTTGGTGGAAGGTATCGCCTATACGGTGACCCCTGATGCCAATGATCCTAATACGATTCATCTGACTTCGCTCATCAAGGGAGCCACTCCCTTGTGGGTCACTCCAAGCGGTCCTTCTCAAAAGACCACTCTTGACTTGGCACTTCCTTTTGCCGGAGAATATAGCGTGACTTTCGGCGCTTCCACACCGGCAGGTCCGGTATATGGCGAACCATATACCTTCAAGGTAGAGACCAATAACTTTGCCATGCTCGAAGACCCTATCTGGGCTAACCTTGCTGGTGGAGTGGGCAAGAGCCGTAAGTGGGTTCCCATTGACAAGAACTTTGGTATTGGCCGTTGTTCGGGACCGGTGATGTACATGAGCCACACTGATGTGAAAAATGATGGAAGCAATATTACCGACCTTATGATTGGTAGCGCCAATTGGGCTCCCAACTGGGATCCGGGTATCCAATCGTGGCTCATTCCGGCAGACGACCCCTATTTCCAGTCGTACATCACTTTCGGCCTGGATGCTGTGAAAGGCTGTACGGTGGAACTTCATCGGGTGGCTGCTTCGGGCACGACGGATGCCACCGGAACTTTCAACTTGAATGTGTCTGACCCGAAACGCCCTGTCATATCTTTCTATGGCGGTACCTATTCATTGCATAACGAGGGTTTTGATGATGTCTGTTCCAACTATACCAACGACATCAAGATTATAGAATGTACTCCTTATCTGCTGCAGGTAGCTACGATGCGTACCAATAGCGAAGGTCCGTGGTGGCTGGTGTGGAACTTCATTTCCGAAGAGGCTTATAATGACCCCAGTATCATACCGACTGAAGATCCGGGTTTGCTTCAGCCTGCCGAAGTACAACAGCCTGCCATTGAAGATTTGGCAACCAAACTGTTCACTACTGAAATCAACGGTGTCACCTATGTGGGCAATGAGGCACGCTTCCTCATCAATGATGAAGAACCTTATGACTGGACATGGTGGAATGGTGGCTCTGCTGCTTGGGAAAGCGTAGTGAAGGGACAGTACGGTTCTTCATGGGCACCTGTGGCCGATGCTTCCATTGCCGACTATGAGCTGGTATTGAGCAGCACGGCCGATGGCTACAAATGGGATGACGGTACCAATGCCGGTAAGCTTGCCATTGAAGACGGCAAATTGAAATTTATGGATGCCGACGGCAATCCGGTTGAGATAACCGTCCTCACCGCTACCGGTGATAAGCGCACGGTGGAAGTGAAGGGAAGCGAGTTTACCGTAATGGCTTGCGATGTCACCAGCTCTTTCCAGATGGGTGTGCCTGCAACGACCAATGACAAGGGAGCCGTGGATTCTTATCTTTGTGCCAACCTCAACTACAAACCTATCGCTACCGGACCTACCGGGCCTACTGAAATCAAGGTAGACAACAGCAAGGTACAAATTCTTTTCGGTGACGGAAATCCCGATCGTTTGCGCTTGCAGTTCTACAATCCTTGGGGCGGTGGTGACGCGGGATGGCCGATCGACATCACGAAGGTGAAGTTGAAAAAGAACCAGACGCTGAAGATACAGTACAAAGTGCTGAGTGGAATCACTTGGAACGAGGGCGCGACTCCTAAGACCGTGATTATGGACAATAACATCGGAAATGCTTGGGAAGATGACTGCTACAACTTGGCTCATGCCGTGGCCTTTGATACTGCCGAAGGAGCTGTACAGACTGTGTCCGTGACCAATACCACCGGTGCCACTGTGACTTACGAAGGAAGCAGTTGTATCTGTATCGGTATCCAGAATAAGGGACTTGCTACTGTGGCTGCCACCGAAGACGGACAGCCGGATGTGAAGGTTGAGATAATTTCGATGACCATTGAATAACCACTTAAATGAATTTAGTATATATGAAGACAAAGATATATTTAGGAATACTTTCACTTGCACTGGGCCTTTCGCTGGCTTCGTGCAATGAAGATGACGACTATACTATCCACACCACCCCGATTCTGAACGAATCGTCGGTGGTGACGGGGTCGTCCGATGTGACCGCCACTACCGCTACACTCCATGCCACGCTCTCCGGGTTGGATGGCATGGATGCCGGAAGCTATAAGACCGGCTTCTTCTATGGTTTTGCGCAAGACAACCTGCCCGAGGACGTGCAGGCTGCTTATGACGGCAGCGCCTTCAGTGCTCAGTTGAACGGGTTGAACAATAACTCTACGCTCTATTATCAGGCTTATGTATGCTTGCAGGGTAAGGTGTATTACAAAGGTGAGGTGAAAAGCTTGCTCACCACCGATGCCAAGGTGGCTACTGCCGATGCCGCATCTGTCGACTTCGCCTCGGCTGTATTGGGTGGGACATTGACCGATGCTACGGCCGATGCTACTTGTGGTGTTGTTATCTCTACTTCATCCGATGTAGAAGCGGTTCGTGCAGGCCTTATAGTGAAGAGTGAGGAACTTAAGGACAGCTATTCATTCGTCCATGAAGGGTTGGTGCCTGAAACGCAATACTATTATGCGGCTTACCTCAATCTGGGTAGCGGCATTGTGTATGGTGAGGTGAAGAGCTTCACTACTCCTGCCTATGACTTCGATCTCGACAATGACCTTGTCGACCTGGGACTCTCCGTGAAGTGGGCTCGCTTCAATGTGGGTGCCAAGAGCGAGACTGGACTGGGTGGCCTTTTCGGATTCGGTGACCTGACCGGATGCAACAATAGCATCGACCCTGCCGACTATGCTTCGGCCGATACTTATAAAACGGCTTCCGACTTGGCTTTCCGTGCATTTCAAGGGCGTGCCACACTGCCTACTGCCGATGATTTCGAGGAACTCTTCACGTTGTGCCAGAAAGAGTGGACTGAGCAGAATGGAGTGACAGGTTTCAAGTTCACCGGTCCTAATGGTAATTCCATCTTCCTGCCTGCAGCCGGTACGCGTGTGGCAAACGATGTGACGGCGCTGGGTACTGAAGGATATTACCTCACCGGTACTGTCAACTCTTCCAATACAGAATTTGCGGTAGGTTACCAGTTTGCAGCTTCTGTCAATCACCGTATCACTGCCGCAGTTTATCAAGGTATGGCTGTACGCGCTGTTTCCACAGCCAAGAACGTACCGTTCAACAAGGCTCTGCTCTATCAGAAGTGGTATCTTGACAATGGCCAGGACGGTAAGCAGCACGTGTTTGAAGGACCTTTCACGCAGTGGGGTGTTACGGACAACTGGAGCACAGTTTCCAACGGACAACCCAACATTGAACAGCAGATTCATTGGGAGATGGGTACGGATAATGGCTGGATAGGTTATACTTACGGAAAGGACTATGGTTATATGGAGCTCAAGGAGGACGGTACGGTGAATATTCATCGTATTGCCGAAGACGGTACCGTGACCGATGAAACCGGTAAGTTTACGATTGACGAGGCGAATAAAGTGATTGACATCGACATAGATGTGCTTTGTGCCAATACTTGGATTGCACGAAGAGTGGTAAGCTGAACATTCTGTCGTTGACTGCCGACGGCTTGCAGATTGCCCTGCCCGATGGCGACTATGGCTATTCGTTGAACTATTACAGCCAGGCCAAGGCCGATGCCGATGCGCAGGTTCCTGTATTGCTCAATATCGCCGATTCATCATGGCAGGAAGTTGGGATGCACTGCTTGTAGCCATTTCACCCGAAGACTTGGCTGGACAGCACACGTTTGTTTTCGAGGGAACTTGTACCGATGCTATGGTGTTTACGCTTGACTTTGCCGGTATGGCGAAGCGCTATCCCAATTCGTTTGTACGCATTGACGACATCAAGCTGGACGGTACTTCCATCCGGTTTGATGCCAACCGCTTCTATTATGGCGACATTGAAGGAAACGGCAAGTACCGTGTTCAGTTGTTCAATGCTTATGGGGCGGGTTCTGTAGGCAATGCTGTTCCTCTCAGTCCGTTCAGCAATGTAGAAAATCAAGGTACCGAGCCTGCCATCCATTTCAAGGAGAAGCTTGAGATTGTCTGCACCGTCATTACCGACGGTACCGGTGCAGGTATTTATACGCCCAATCTGGTTACTGTCAATCCGGATTGGGGAAGTGCATGGGGATATAACGCAGGAGCTACGTTCGAGGTGAAATACGAGAACTTCCAGTACAGCCTTGTGGCTTCTCAGTTCGACATTAAGTACGAATCTGCCGACTATGCGGCAGGTTCCATCATGACCTTCGTTGAAGTGGCTGACATTTACAAGTATTTCCCCGGTTTACATGCCACACTTGACAACCTCTATCTGGATGGCAAGGAAGTGACATTTGATGCATCCAAAGTGCTCGATGCCAATGAATCCCCGAAGTATCGTCTGGAACTTTGGAATTGCTATGGGGCAACAAAGGATAAAGGGTGCGCTTTCGGTACTCCTGATGGTGATGTTATCAAGGAACTTGGTTTCAGCAGTTCTATGGAAGTGAAGTTCACGTTCCACACTCTTTTCTCTGTTCCTGAATGGTAAGAGGGATAGACGGAAATATACTGGTTAGATAGGAAATCCGGGATGCAGGCCATCCCGGATTTTTTGTTTTGCCCTCACCGGTGTGCATCGTTCTGATATAGATTGAAGAACCATAGAGAGAATAAAATAAAGGAGGTGGTCCGTAAGGCGGCGCTTTGATAGCTCTTTGCCTTGTACTTTGTTCGGACGGGATGGGTACTTATTGCGATAAACATAGTGATTTTATGGTATCTCCACTAAAGTGGTCCGCCTTGTTCATAGTAGTGAACAAATCAGCCCACTTAGGTGAACAAACTTGTTCACCTAAGTGGGCCGTTCATGAATCTTTGTACTGAACCGGACAGACAAAAGGGCGGAAGCGGAGAAAAGCAGGGGCTTTCTCTAAGATTGGCTGCTATTTTCCTTCGTAATCAAAGTATTCAAAGTCTGCATATGCTTTTGAGGTTTGAGAACCGGAGACGGCATACAATCCCAGCATGATTCCCGTAAAGCCACCGGCAGTTTCTGTACTGATATAGCGCGTATTCATTCGGCCCAGTTCTTTGAAGTCCTTTCCGTTTGTGGCATACTCGAACGAATAGATTTCGTTGCTGCCTTTTACACGGAGTTGTACTTTCCCCTGGGGCAGAATAACTTCCTTTTCCGTATGGGTCAATTCATTCAATTGGTAGCGCAATACTACAGCTTGTTTCCCGTCTGCCAATTGCTTGACTAATAAATCGTAATGGGACGATTCGAACATGTAGACCGTCAGGCCGGCTTCGTCGCCACTGGCGGCTTTTTTCAGTTGCATGGAAGTGGTGGCTGTGAAGTCGATATGTTCTTGCCGGCGGCCGGCAAAAGTAGGACTGCCTTTCCCGTTGTTCAGGTTTACGGGGGTTGCTTTCAGACGGAGGTTACCGGAAGCAAAGGTATAGTTTTCCGGATGATAGTTTCTGATATGAACCCATTCGGGACCTAATTTGCCGTTTTTGAAATCGGTGCGTGCAGGCTTGGGGGCAAGAGGATGTTGCGGTAGGTTGGCACATCCATTTGCAGGGCTATTGTGCCATCTCCGTTTACTACCGGCCAGGCATTCTTGTCCCAGCGCACGGGAGCAAGGAACGTTTCGCGTCCCAGCAGGTGATGGTTGCCGCTTTGCGGACGGAAAGCGAGACACACCATCCACCACGAACCGTCAGGGGCTTGTATCAGGTCGGCATGGCCGGTTCCTTGTATCGGGCTGTTTTGTGCATTCTTGTTGATGTGGGTCAGGATGGGATTGGCGGGGTTCTCTTCGTACGGGCCGTCTATATCGCGGCTACGGGCTATTGTCACTTTGTGGCCGTATTCCGTGCCGCCTTCGGAAATCAGCAGATAATACCAGCCGTCTTTCTTGTAAATATGCGGCCCTTCAGGGTGCCGTCCGCCCGTGCCGTTCCAGATGCGTTTGGACTCGTTGAGTTGTTCGCCGGTTTTGGGGTTGATTTCGCACAGATAGATACCTACGCCCGGATTGCTGACGAGGTAACACTTGCCGTCTTCAAAATAGAGGGACGGGTCTATACCGCCTTGCTTGAGCCATACGGGTTCTGACCATTCGCCACGCGGGTCGGTAGTGTGTACAAGGAAGTTGCCTTTGTCGGACACGTTGGTGGTAATCATGTAGAATGTACCGCTGTTGTAGCGATGGTAGGTGCATAGATTCCTCCCCATGGGCCGGCGTCGTGAAGCGGCAGTTGTGAGGGGCGCGTCAGGCAGTGTCCGATTTGTTCCCAGTTGATGAGGTCTTTGCTGTGGAACAACGGTACGCCCGGGAAATATTGGAAACTACTGTTGACCAGATAAAAGTCATCTCCTGCGCGGCAGATACTCGGGTCGGGATGGAAACCGGGAATAACGGGATTTTGATAACCTTGCCGGTTTTGTGAAAAGCAGGACAGGCTGAGCGCCAGTCCTAAAAGTAACATCATCTTTCTCATAAATACATTGTATTTTAAATAGTTTATCAGATATATGAATCAGGGTAGTTGAAGGAAGTGTTTATACACAAAAATAAAGTATTCTTTCGGTTCAAGCAAGCCGGATGTGTCTGATGTCATTCAATGATAACTTTTGAACCCTATTCGGAAACAAATGATACCGTTGCAGATAACATGGCATCGGTGTGTTTTCCGCCTTTTCCGCTACTTTTGCTCTCACTGATTTAACCATTATTTTTAATACGTAAAGACATGATGAAGAATATCATTGAAAAATTCCAAATTTGCCTGGTGCTGTCGGCACTGCTTTTCTCTTCTTTCGTTGCCGCATGTTCCGGCAATGATGATACTGTGACTCCAGAAATAACGATTCCCGCGAACATTCTGACGGATGGAATGACTTTCTCCAAGACCGGAGGAACAAGTACGCTGAACATCAAGTCGAACGTTGCATTGGAAGTTACCAGCAGTGCACCGGAGTGGTGTAAGGTTACTGCCGAAAGTTCTGCTTCGAGTAGTATTTTGAAGTATACCGTTATGGCAGAAGCCAATACGGACACGAGTGACCGTGAAGCCAAGGTAACGGTGAAAGCCGGAGGCAGCGAAGTAGGGAGCTTCACAGTGAAACAAACGGCTGCGGACGGATTAATCATATCCAACTCTACCTCTTTCGACCTGCCAGCTGCGGGAGGAGATGTTTCTGTAGTGGTGGAAACCAATGGTGACGTACAAGCCGTTTCCGATGTTTCTTGGATAAAGGCAGTCAATACCCGTGCCATGGAAGACAAGATTTTCAAGTTTACCGTCTCTCCCAATCCTTTGGGAGCGCGCGAAGGCCATATTTCTTTTACTTTGGGTAGCCTGACGGAGACTGTGACCGTAAAGCAGGGTGCGGGCGAAACCGGGAATATGGAAAGCGATGCCAGGACACTTGCCGCCAAGATGTATGCAGGTATCAATATCGGCAACACGCTGGAAGCTTGTGATAACAAGAACAAGATAGCGGGCGAAACGTTATGGGGAAATCCTAAAGTAAGCGAGGCATATGTCAAAGGCTGAAGGCATTGGGATTTAATGCGGTACGCATCCCTTGTGCGTGGGATTATTACATTGTGAATCCATCGACCTATGAGATAGATGCTGTATGGCTCGACCGGGTGAGCGAAGTGGTGGGTTACTGTGTAGCCAATGATATGTATGCCATTGTCAATATCCATTGGGATGGCGGTTGGCTCGAAGAGAGTATCACTCATGGTTACAGCAGCGAAGTGGATGCCAAGCAGAAAGCTATCTGGACACAGATTGCCAATAAACTGAATGCTTATGACGAGCACCTGCTCTTTGCCGGATGTAACGAACCCGGACAGCAAGACCAGGGGAACGTTGGAACATCGGCAATAGATGTTATCTTGAAATATGAACAGACCTTCATTGATGCCGTGCGTGCCACCGGAGGAAATAATGCGAGCCGTTGTCTGATTGTGCAAGGCCCTTATACCAATATTGACAAGACGGTGAATGATTACACGATGCCCAAGGATGAGGTACCCGACCGTCTGATGGTGGAAGTTCACTTCTATGATCCTATCAGTCACCATGATGAACCATGACGAAACCTGGAGCAATGTATTCCTTTATTGGGGTAAGGATAATCATGTATCCGGTTCCATTCATAATGCCACCGGTTACGAAGAAGATTATGTGAAGCAGCAATTCCAGAAGATGAAAACGGCCTATGCAGATAAGGGAATTCCTGTGATTGTAGCGAGTATAGCGCCATGAAGCGGACAAAAGAAGACAAGATAGAGGGGACTTCTGAACTTGCCTATCCTGATATTGACCAGGAGATGCATAACAAGAGCCGCGCCTATTGGAATGAGGTAGTCACCCGAGAGGCGAAAAACCACGGTTGTGTCCCCTTCTATTGGGAAACCGGCGGTGACATGAACCGTGGTACGGGTACGGCGAAGGAGGCTTATGCCATTGAGGGCATCATGAAGGGAGCCGCAGCCGGTCAATACCCTTACTGATTGAGTGGTGGATAGAATAAAAGACAGTTTTTAAAAGTATCATACAAATAGGTTTTATAGGTTACAAGGATTGTTGATATAGTTTTTTTTGATTGGTTACGGAGAAGTATGTCCGCGAGGGATATGCTTCTCCTTCTTTAAAAATCCTTGCCTTTTCTTGCTTTTCTGTTCGTTTTTCACTTCATTTGCAATAAAAATAACTTCCCTTAGCTCTGATAGTATGAAAAGACTGCAACTACTGCTCTTGTGGGTTTGGATGGTATGTTTCTCTGCTGCTTCACACGACTACATGTTTAAACATTTGGAAGTGAAAGACGGACTTTCCAATAATCAGGTTAATGCTATTTATAAAGATTCAAACGGATTCATGTGGTTTGGTACAGCTTCGGGGCTGAATCGCTATGATGGTTACAATATAAAGATTTATCGCAGCCAGAAAGATGATGAGAAATCTCTTCCCGATAGTTATGTCGAGGATATACAAGAAGATACGTCCGGTAATTTGTGGATACGTACGGGAGGTGGGTATGCCATTTACAACTCGGCTTCCGATGTTTTTGACCGTAATGTGGAAGCCTGGATGTGGAACATCGGTCTGACCGGAAATCCTTCACTTATCTATATTGATAAGGAAAAGACTTTCTGGATCTATATTAATGGTAAAGGTGTTTACAGCTATAGAGAGGAACAGAAAAATGCCGTAGCAGTAAAGGGGGCGGATGAACTGCTTGCGAAAGCCGAAGTGTCCGACATGAAAGAATGCGGCGAAGGAATCCTGCTGGTTCTGAGTAACGGTATCTTGGCTTGTATAGATGAGGAAAAGCAAAATATCAAGTGGACCAATCCGGACATTGCCGAAGATTGCAGGGAAGTAAAGAATGCTACCTTTGATTTGTTTGTCGACCATAGTGGGCGGGCGTGGATATTCAGTGTGGAGGGGATGTGGATTTATAGCCTTTCTCAGAAGGTTTGGGAACAGCGTTCTCCCCGAACGGACACCTACAATACCGTACGTGCAGTGCACAGGATAAATACGGATGTATATGGTAGGCAGGGATCAGGATGGCATTGAATTGATAGAACCGGCGGGACGGAAAATCCGTCTGGCGAACGATCCTAATAACGGGCGTACTCTGTCCAACAATACAATAACGGCTCTTTATGAAGATGAGGCCGGTACGATGTGGGTGGGAACCTACAAGAAGGGCGTCTCTTTCTATAATGAAAGTGTCTTCAAATTCGGCATTGCCGATGTAGGCGACATCAATTGTGTGGAGGACGGAGGCGGTGATATCGTATGGGTGGGGACCAACGACCGCGGGTTGATTCGCTGGAATAGCGTGACGGATGAACGTATGTTTTTTCGCATACGGCAGATCCCCGCTCTATCTCGAGTGATGTCATAGTCTGCCTTCTTCGGGACAGTAGCGGCAGAGTGTGGCTGGTACTTTCTGGGGCGGACTGAATTGTTATGATGGAAACCGCTTTATCCATTACCGGTCCCGTAAGGGAGACAGTAACTCGCTGGTCTATGACAATGTATGGGCATTGGCAGAAGATGCGGACAAAAATATCTGGATCGGTACGTTGGGGGGAGGATTGCAATGCCTGAATCCTCAGACGGGGATATTTACCACCTATTCTACAGGTAATTCAAACCTTGTGTCGGACTATATCTCATCCCTCTGCATCAGCTGTGACAATAATCTGATTATCGGTACTTCGGCAGGGATGGCTTTCATGGACCTGAGGACCGGCGAGATTACAAATTTTGCAGGTACAAAATCGGGTAAGACCAGACTTTCCAACCAAAATATCAATCAAGTTTACGAAGATAGTCGCGGTTTGTTATGGATAGCCACGCGTGAAGGCTTGAATGTATATGACAGCAAACGGGATGAATTGTACGAAGTGCCTATCAAACCCGGTTTCTCCAAACTATTGATATTAGGTATTACGGAAGATGAAAACAAAAGTATATGGATCAGCACCGGAGGAGAACTGATAAACGTGGTGTTGTCCGTTGACAGCAAGACGGAGCAGCCTGTGTTCCGTTGCTATACCTATAATGACAAGGACGGGTTGCAGAGTTGTGACTTCAACCAGCGTTCCCTCAAACGACTGCATACGGGCGAGATTGTAGTGGGAGGACTGTATGGGCTGAATCGCTTCCAGCCGGGCAACATAAAGTATAACCGTACGTTGCCCAAGGTCATGTTTACCGGTTTCCAGTTGTTCAATGAAGACGTGAAGGTGGGCAAGGAGTATGCAGGACGTGTCATCTTGAAGGAAGCTTTGAATGAAACAGAAGAAGTTGTCTTGGCTTATAAGCAGAATGTGTTCACGGTGCTGTTCGCGTCGGACAATTTCGTGCTGCCCGAAAAGACACAGTATTTCTATAAATTGGAAGGGTTTAATGAGAACTGGCTGACGAGTATGTCCGATATGCATCGCGTTACCTATACCAATTTGGCTCCGGGAACTTACATCTTAAGAGTGAAGGCTACAAACAGTGACGGATATGCGGGTACTGAAGAGGCTTCTTTGAAGATTGTCATTCTTCCACCTTTCTGGATGACTCCGTGGGCATATATTGTTTATGCCCTTCTGATAGTAGGAGTTGTCTTCTTTTCACTGTATGTCGTACAACGAAGGGAACGCAATAAGTTCAGAATCCGCCAGATAGAGGAAGATGCGAAGAAGAAGGAGGAGTTGAGCCAGATGAAATTCCGCTTCTTTACGAATGTCAGCCATGAGTTGCGTACGCCGCTTACGCTGATTATATCGCCGATGGAAAGTATGATGAAGGAGATTACGGACGAAAAGCTGCATGGCAAGCTGCAACTGATGTACCGCAACGCACAGCGTTTGTTGAATCTGGTCAACCAATTGCTCGATTTCCGTAAGAATGAGATGGCAGGACTGCATCTCACCTTGTCCGAGGGAGATATAGTGGCGTATGTGCGTAGCATCTGTACTTCTTTCCTGATGCTTTCTGAAAAGAAACATGTGCATCTGACATTCTTTTCGGCTATGGAATCGCTGAATATGTCATTCGACGAGGATAAAATTGGTAAAGTTGTGATGAATCTTCTGTCCAATGCTTTCAAATTTACTCCGGACGGGGGACGCGTGGATGTGGCATTGGAAATGTCGAAAGAGATGTCCGGAAGATTGCTGATAAAGGTATCGGATACCGGTGTCGGTATCAGGGATGAAGACAAGGAGCGGATTTTTGAACGTTTCTATCAGGTGGAGCAGGAAGAACCGGAGCACCAGTCAACGGGTAGCGGTATTGGCTTGAGCCTGGTACGCGACTTTGTGACGCTGCATGAGGGTACGGTGCGCGTTGTCGACAATGTGGGTTCCGGTAGTGTGTTTCTGGTTGAGCTCCCGGTTAAACATATACGTGTAAGTCCTCCCAAGCCTGCACCGCTTACAGAAGAGGTGGAAGAGCATGAGGAACTTTTGCCGGGTATGGAAGAGGAAGCGCTTTCGGTTGATTTGCTGGACGATATGGAGGATAATGAAGATGAAAAAGAAAAGCCGTTGGCCCTGATTGTGGATGATAATGAAGATTTGGTTGCCTTCATGAAAGATAGTCTGAGCTTGTATTTCCGTATACAGTCAGCTTCCAATGGTCGGGAAGCTTGGCAGAAAATATCGGAACTGATGCCGGATATTATTGTCAGCGACGTAATGATGCCCGAGATGGATGGGAATGAATTGTGCCGCTGGGTGAAGACCGATAAACGCACGAGTGACATTCCGATGATATTACTCACTGCACGGCAGGCTGTGGAAGATAAAGTGGAGGGGTTGACCATCGGTGCGGATGATTATGTGACGAAACCTTTCAATGTGGAAATCCTTATTCTGCGTATGCGCAAGTTGATTGACCTGAGCAAGAAGCGCAAGGCAAAGTCGCTCATTGACCCCGAACCAAGTGAAATAGCCATTACTTCGTTGGATGAAAAGCTGGTGGAAAATGCCATCAAATATGTGGAGGCGAACATCGGTCGGTGTGACTTGTCCGTAGAAGAGTTGAGTCGGGGATTGGGTATGAGCCGGGTACATCTTTACAAGAAACTCTTGCAGATAACCGGTAAGACACCCATTGAATTTATCCGTGTCATCCGTCTGAAAAGAGCGGCGCAGATGCTGCGCGAGAGTCAGCAAAATGTATCGGAGATAGCGTATCAGTGGGCTTTAACAACCCCAAGTATTTCAGCAAATATTTCAAGGATGAATTCGGTGTTTTGCCCTCTGTTTATCAGGAAAGAGAGGGTAAATAACAAAAGATACCCCTTACGGAAACATATTGTCTTTTAGGGTAATCAAAAGCGCCTATTGTTTCAACATCGGGAGGACTCGTTTTTGAAGTAAACTTTCTATTTTTATATCGGAGAAAAATCACTTTAAAAACAGTAATATGAAATTGAAAAACACTTCAGTTTATTTGCTTGCCGGATGGATGCTCGCCGCATGTTCCGGAGGCGGATTCCAAAAGACCGAGAACGGTGTTGTTGTGGAAGTCAAGCAGCAGCAACCGACGGATGTGCGTAAAGTAAGATTAGAAGTAATGGGCGAGAAGCTCATTCATGTATCGGCTACTCCTGAGAAGGAATTTTCAAAGGAGCAGAGTCTCATTGTGATCCCTCAACAGAATAAGACCGACTTTAAGGTCGAAGAGCAGGGCGATGAAGTGACTGTCAAGACATCGGAATTATGTGCCATTGTGTCCAAGACAACGGGTGAGGTACGCTTCACGGATGCCGACGGCAAGCAGATTCTGGCTGAAGACTCTGACGGGCGGACCTTTACTCCGGTGGAAGTGGAAGGTACGAAAGGATATACAGTACGTCAGGTATTCCAGTCGGCAGGCAATGATGAGGCTTTCTATGGCTTGGGCCAGCACCAGGCGGATGAGTTCAACTATAAAGGTAAGAATGAGGAACTGTTCCAGTACAATACAAAGGTGTCTGTACCCTTCATCGTGTCTAATAAAAACTACGGTGTGCTTTGGGACAGCTATTCGCTCTGCCGTTTCGGTGACCCGCGTGACTACTCACAACTGGGTGATGTCTTCAAACTTTATGATAAAGAGGGCAAGGAAGGTGCTTTGACCGGTACATATATTCCGGGCAAGAAAGATGTGGAAACCCTTGTACGTCGTGAGGATTCTCTTTATTTTGAACATCTGGACCGTGCCGCACATCTGAGTAAGGTGATTAATTTGCCTGCGGGTTTCCCGTTCGGAGGGTCTGATGTAGTTTATGAGGGAGAAATAGAACCGGCAGAAAGCGGTTTATTCCGTTTCATCCTTTACTATGCAGGCTACATGAAAGTATATATTGATAATGAATTGGTGGTTCCCGAACGTTGGCGTACGGCTTGGAATCCTAACAGTTATAAGTTTGCTGTCAATCTGGAAGCGGGCAAGCGCGTTCCATTGAAGATAGAGTGGAAGCCTGATGCCGGTGTTTCTTACTGCGGTCTGCGGGTATTGAGTCCGGTGGCTGATGAAGAACAGAACAAACTCTCTTGGTGGGGTGAAATGCAGAATGAAATAGACTACTACTTCGTTTATGGTGATGATATGGACGATGTGATTAGCGGCTACCGTACATTGACAGGTAAATCCCAGATTATGCCGAAATGGGCGATGGGTTACTGGCAGAGCGTGAGAAGTACAATACGCGTGAGGAGGTTCTCTCCACCTTGAAGGAATTCCGTGAACGTCAGATTCCTATCGACAATATCGTAATCGACTGGCTGCACTGGAAGCAGAATGCATGGGGAAGCCATGAGTTCGACCCTGAACGTTTCCCCGACCCGAAAGGAATGGTCGACTCCATCCACGCCATGAACGGACGTCTGATGATTTCCGTATGGCCCAAGTTCTATGCTACGACCGAACACTTCAAGGAATTTGACGAAAAAGGTTGGATGTATCAGCAGGCTATCAAAGACAGCATCAAAGACTGGGTCGGTCCTGGCTATCTGGGCTCTTTCTATGACGCATACGATGCCGATGCACGCAAGCTCTTCTGGAAGCAGATGCAAGACCACTACTATCCTCTGGGTGTTGACGCTTGGTGGATGGATGCCAGCGAACCGAACATACGCGACTGTACGGATTTGCAATACCGCAAGGACCTTTGCGGTCCGACAGCACTCGGCCCCTCTGCCAAGTTCTTCAATGCATACGCACTGATGAATGCCGAAGCCATCTATGACGGACAGCGTGGCGTGGAACCGGACAAACGCGTCTTCTTGTTGACACGTTCCGGCTTTGCAGGATTGCAGCGCTATTCTACCGCCACCTGGAGTGGTGACATCGCTACGTTGGGAAGATATGAAAGCGCAAATCTCTGCCGGCTTGAACTTTGCTGTCAGCGGTATCCCTTATTGGACTGATGGACATCGGTGGA
>ENA-OQLB01000868-OQLB01000868.1-human-gut-metagenome-genome-assembly--contig:-NODE-868-length-15065-cov-1.380774_pt1 | contig 15065 bp, 27 predicted proteins | sample MGYA00242656_ERZ504813 | MGnify/ENA primary metagenome ERZ504813 (study PRJEB26092, sample SAMD00036388) | human gut metagenome | host: Homo sapiens | study: EMG produced TPA metagenomics assembly of... | reverse complement strand
CATCCGCCCACAGCTATCACCGAAGGTTACCGGCCTACGCCCGAGGTTACGCCGACGGCTTCACCGACGCGCATCCGCCACAGCCACGCCGAAGGTTACGCCTACACCGAAGGTTACGCCTACGGCTTCACCACACACATCCGCCACAGCCTCGCCCACGGCGTCGCCTAATACAGCTGCCTCGGCCTCGCCGGGTATTTCGCCTACGGCTTCACCCGGCGCATCAATTTCGGGGACAGCGGATAACGACGGAAAGAATAGAGATAGGGGCGAAAAGAGCGGATTTGGTGAGAACGCTGTCGGTAAAGATGTTCCTCAAAAGCACGAAAAGAACAATGTGCAGGCGACAGAGTACAACTTCTCCGTGGGAACAATCCTTGTATTCACACTTGTGCCAACACTTTTGATTGTTGCTGCCGTCGTTTTTCTACTCGTTTGGAGAAAGAAAAAAGACAGGTTTAACGGACATTCTTTCCGGATAGTGAAGAGGTTAGCTCCTCGTACAGCGTGCCCCGCCAATGAGCGACCGTTCATGAAAGATTGGCAGATTGATAATTCTATTACATACTGGATCACAGATCTATTTCACAGGTGTGATTGATATACATATTTAGAAAGGAGTGGTTATGTTGCAGGTTGTAATTCAGAAAATTCCGGAAAATTTGCAGGAATTTGAAATTCTTGCCGCTAAAGGGCGGCAGCCGGAACATATCTGCGCACTGTTTCTGTGTGCATTGGCGCTGTTTGACAGGGACAAAGATGCAGGCGTTGCCGCGATGAACCTTCTGCGCGGTCCTAAGCCCATGACACCGTATGACTGTCAGTTTCTGCGCGACCGACTGCGCGGCAAGGTCTATCTGCCGCTTGCATATTTTGAAGGTGCAACGCCGGAAAATGGGTATCAGCGTGCGTGCCATACACGCTGAACGTGCTGGCAGACCCCAGACCTCAGGATATAGAGCCGGGCTATATGCGCGTGTTTCTTAAAACGTCCGGCGCGGATTCACCGCGTCCCATGAAATTGCGGCAGAAGGCTTCGACCGGCGAATGGTTCCTCTGGGAATATTCCAGTATTCTCAGCGGTATCCGTATTCCCGCGGCGGAAGATCCGTGGGCATAATAAGTAAAGAAAGGGAGTACAGAAAATGGGACTCATTAAAGCAGCATTGGGTGCGGCCGGCGGCGTAATGGCCGACCAATGGAAAGAGTATTTTTACTGTGAATCGATTCCGGAAAACGTTATGGCGGTCAAGGGACAGCGGCGCGTTTCCGGACGCAGCAGCAACACAAAGGGAAGCGAAAACATCATCTCGAACGGTTCCGTCGTTGCGGTGGCGGACGGACAGTGTATGATCATTGTTGATCAGGGCAAGGTTACGGAGCTTTGCGCCGTGCCGGGTGAGTTTGTCTATGACAGCTCGACGGAGCCGACGATCTTCTCCGGTGAGTTGGGAACCAGCATCTTAGACACGTTCAAAAAATATCGGCAAACGCTTTACTTCGGCGGCGAGCCGCCCAAAGATCAGCGTGTCTACTATTTTAACACGAAAGAACTCATTGGCAATAAGTACGGCACGCCCTCTCCGGTGCCGTTCCGCGTTGTCGACCAGCGCGCGGGCATTGACATTGATATCGCCATTCGTTGCTTCGGCGAGTACAGTTACCGAATCAGTGACCCGATTCTGTTCTACACGAACGTATGCGGCAACGTCAGTGAAGACTATACCCGCGACCGTCTGGACGGTCAACTGAAAACCGAGCTTTTGACGGCGCTTCAGCCGCGTTTGCGAAGATTTCCGACATGGGAATCCGCTATTCCGCGCTACCCGGTCATACAATGGAACTGGCCGAGGCATTGAATGAAGTTTTATCCGGAAAATGGCGCTGCTTGCGTGGACTTGAGATCGTTTCCTTTGGCGTTTCGTCGGTCAAGGCGAGCGAAGAGGATGAGCAGATGATTAAGGAGCTGCAGCGTAATGCGGCGTTTATGGATCCGACGAGAGCGGCAGCTATCTTGTCGGTGCACAGGCTTCCGCGATGCAATCTGCGGCGTCGAATCAGAGTGCAGGCCCTGCAATGGCGTTTATGGGCATGAACATGGCAGGTCAGGCGGGCGGCATGAACGCGCAGAATCTCTATCGGATGGGCGCACAGCAGCAAGCAGCGCAGCCTGCTCCGGCTCCAGCAGTTGCTGAAGGATGGAACTGTTCGTGTGGACAGAGCGGTATTACCGGAAAATTCTGCCGAACTGTGGCAGTAAAAAGCCGGAACCAAAGCCTGCTGCCGAAAGCTGGAAATGTCCGCAGTGCGGCGCGACGGCAAGCGGAAAATTCTGTCCGGAATGCGGCACCAAAAAGCCGGAATCGCAGGCAGACGGCTGGACGTGTAGCTGCGGTGCGGTGAACAAAGGAAAGTTTTGCGCTGAATGCGGCAAACCGAAACCGGCCGGTGTTCCGCAGTACAAATGCGACAAATGCGGCTGGGAGCCGGCTGACCCGACACACCCGCCCAAGTTCTGCCCGGAATGTGGCGATCCGTTTGACGACGGGGATTTGAAGTGAAAAAAGCATCCATAATCGCTCTGACCATCGTGTCAGCGGTTGTGTTTATCGCACTGGCAGGCGTATCACTGTATCGGTATTATATCGATAGCCGGATTCAAGATGGAGGTAGGATGGAAAACCGGATACATACAGAGCAGGAAAAGATCTGGTGGAATTTGAGTGGCGACAGAACCACAGGAATTTTCACAGCTGCTTTTCACTGAAATTCTACCGGGAGAAGGATATGCCTCTGATGACCGGCCGGTTTCCGGACCAATCCGGCGACGAGATGAGAGAAAGCGAAACGGATGCGTTTTCCAACCCAATCCCTTGGCAGCTTACGTGGGTGCAATGGTTTGAACTTCAGAATATGCTGGCAGAGGTCCGGATCTGCCAGCGTACCCGAAAGCCGTCTCCAATGTCCAGGCGAGACCGACAGCGAAATCCGGGTCATTTGGCGCACCGATGACGGGAACGAGATTCAAAAGCTCAGCGGCAGCCATGCAGAAGCGCTGGAGACCTTGGTGCTGAGTATTGCCGAAGAAGCTTATGCCACGTCAAACCTTGAAACGGAGTAATGCGAGGTATGCCAAACGGCAGTCGTACATTTTGTACAGAATGTGGGGCCAAACGCCCTGCGAAAGAATAAAAACAAACCATACGATTTATTGTAACAGGAGGATTTACCATGAAAGGACATAAATTTTTGAAGGTTACCGGAATTTTGATGATCATTGCCGCAGTATTTTCCATCATTGCGGGTGTTCTTGTCGGTGGACTGGGTGTATTGGCGGCAGGACTCGGTGCAGAATCCGGTCTGACATTTCCATATTGGGCGGCGCTGTTCCTGACGCTGGTCGGAGGAATTTGCCAGATGATTGCCGGAATCAAAGGCATTAAGCACAGTAAGCGCAGCGAAAAAGCAGGAAAGCTCATCGTGTGGGGCGTGATTGTGGCCGTATTCAGCGTATTGAGCATTGTGATGAGTCTGGTCAACGGCGGCGAGTTTAATGTCGTAAGCGTCCTGACAGGAGTAGCTATTCCGGCCTTGTATATCTACGGTGCGGTACTCAATTCCAAGGCAGACACGCAGTAACCGTATAATTTAAGTAGCATACACAAAGGAGTTTGATACATATATGGGACTGTTTGATAAAAAATATTGCGATATTTGTGGAGAAAAAATAGGGTTACTTGGCAACCGCAAGCTTGAAAACGGCAATCTCTGCAAAAACTGCGCCCAAAAGCTTTCCCCTTGGTTCTCTGATCGACGCAACAGCACTGTTGAGGAAATCAAGGCACAGCTTGATTACAGGGAAGAAAACCAGAAAAAGGTCGCGGCATTCCACACAACCAGAACGCTCGGCGCGGACACCAAGGTGCTTCTTGACGAGGACGCGGGAAATTCATGGTGACACGTGCCAGAAATCTCGTGGAAGCCAACCCGGATGTTTTGGATTTTGCAGACGTGACCGGCTGTAATCTCGACATTGACGAGAGCCGCACGGAACTTAAGCGTGAGGATAAGGAGGGGAGGGAGATTAGCTACAATCCCCCGCGGTATGAATACTCCTATGATTTCTACATCACCATATTCGTCAACAACGATTACTTTGACGAAATACGCTTCAAGATCAATTCCGATTCCGTAGATATTACACCGCCTCCCGCAATGCGACCGGGGATGACAACCCGATGCAATCCGGAGACTAACGTTGAGTACCGCAATTGCAAAAAGCTCGGCGAGGAAATCCGGCAGGTTCTGACGCAGGTCCGCAAGGATGTGCGCCAGCAGATTGAACAGGAGGCCGCACCTAAAACGGCTGTCACCTGTCCCTACTGCGGCGCAACGACCACACCGGACGTGAACGGCTGTTGTGAATATTGCGGTGGCGCGGTAAGAGGATAAATATCCATCAAATGATAATTAAAGAAAGAAGGACAAAATAATGAAAAAAGTTTGTAGCATTGCTTCTGATTGTGGTTACGCTTTTAACACTTGCTGCCTGTGGTAGCAAGGATGCGTTAGCCGGAACATGGTCCGCCGAACTTGGCGCAGACGGTACGATCACATGGACATTCAACGGAAGCGGCAAATGCACTATGGAAAATGCTTATATGAAACAGGACGGTACTTATACCATTGAAGGTGATCAGCTTACGGTGACACTGGAGGCATGGAGTGATCCATCTACTTATACATTCTCCGTAGATGGAAACAGCCTTACCATGAATGAGAATTCCGGCTACGGCATCAGCGGCACCTTTACGAAAAAATAGCCGTGTAGCTACCATTAACACTATCCGCCCTCTGACCTTTTAGAAAGGAGAAAAAAACGATGAATAACCTTACAGGCAGTATGAAAGACGTTGCATTCGCTACCAGTCCCCGTGAATTTGATCTTCCTTATTCTACTACACTGGAAGAAATCATGCAGAAACTCAATGCGCGCAGAGCAGCGTTCCAGATGCCATTCCAGATCAAAGGCGGCGTTCCCGGACAGCGCATCTCGTTTGAGAAAGAACCAAATGTGGACGTTGGCCTCTGGCTTTACCTCAAGGATGGCACACACATTCTGATTCAGCCGGTCATTACGGAGGCCAAGATGTCGGTTGGCGGTATGCGCGTTGATAAGAACAGCGCGCTGCGCAAGGGTCTCAAGGGTGCGACGGTCGGTCTTGCAACGGAGCGTGGCGCCTATATTGACACCGTGACAGAAACCGTGAAGAAGATTTTGAACGGTGAGGCAGTAGAGGACTATGTTGCGCCGGAGGTTCCGGTCGAAACGAAGGACTGGATGACAACATTCTTGCTTTGCTTCTTCCTTGGCGGTCTTGGTGTCCACCGCTACTATGTCGGTAAGATTGGCACAGGCATTCTCTACACGCTGACGGCAGGTCTGTTCGGCATCGGATATCTTGTCGACTTTATCAAGATTCTCTGCGGTAAGTTTACCGACAAGGACGGAAACCTTATCCGGCGCGAAAAGAAATAAGAAAAAATGTCTCAGGTAGGCACGGCTGCTTTTTGCCGGGAGTATACGTTGTTTTCTGCTGATCGGCAGATTTGTGCAACCCTGAAGGATATTGGGAGGAAATTATGAAACAGACGAAGACCAAGCTTCTATGCCTGATTCTTACGGCACTGATGCTGCTCAGCGGCCTCACCGCCTGCGGAAAGGATAAGGAGGGGGAAAGACTCCAATTTAATCAAGCTCGGTGACTATGAGCTGCTCTACAAGGCGCATGCATCATGGAAGATTCGGACGGAAACGACGCAATCGTTCTGACACTGGACTTCACAAACAACAGCAAGGAAAACGCCTCATATCTCTGGAGTGTCGATGAGACGGTTATGCAAAACGGTGTAGAACTGGAACCTGCATCTATTGTCACGGACTATGAGAACCTTGAAACCGTAGTGAGCGATCAGTTTACGGATGTTGCACCGGGTGCAACGCTGGAGGTGCGAACAGCTTTCGTGCTAAAAGACACGACCAGTGAAGTCAAAGCGACCTTTTGAGGAATTTCTCGGCAGCAAAAAAGGTACAATCACTGTTGACCCGGCTACGCTTAGCCGGGAAACAGTCTCCCATACGGAACCGGAGACCACCAATACGACCGGAGACACATTGCTCGATTGGTGGAACGGCGAATGGTACGGCTGGTGGAAGATGAGCGGTTGCTACGGCTATTATGAAAGCATGGAAGGCGACTGGTGGGATGTCTGCGGCGTCATTGATTTAGACACAGACTACACAGGCACAATCGAGCTTTGGGATGAGGACTACACGAGATCCGACCCTATGGCTTCCGCGCAGGTCAGTCTGAGTGAAGCCGGAACCGGCGAGCACGGTACGGTGATGTCCGAGGGTGGCTGGTTTACAAACGTAACACTGGAGCATGCCGATTGGATCGTTGACCCCGGTCTTTTGGACTACGATGATATGATCTGGATCAGCGGCAACTATGAAGACGGCGATGACGAATTCCACTATGACATTTATCTGCGCCCGTGGGGCTTTATTGGAAAGACATGGAGAAAGATGCGTATCCCTACCGGTATACCGACTGGTATCTGCCTCTGATTGACGCAGGCAAGTCTATGCCGGATGCCATCGGAGAAGGTGTTTCGGAGGGAAATGCTCCGACCAACCAGACGAATGCTGCAGCTCCCGGCGGAAACGGCATCGTGACTGAGGAGCAGGTGCAAAAGAGCTACGTTTGGATGAACGAGGTCAATAATAATATTTTTGATGCTACTTACGAGGATATTGTTGCCTACTTCGGCGTAGAAGGCAAGTTCGTCAAGGAAGAGTACAGCGACCACATGCAGTCGAACTACCGCTACTACAAATGGATTTCGAGCAAAGACAGCTCGCATTTCATCTACGTTAACTTCCGTGAAAAGACTCCGGGCGTTTATACGGTAAGTGCGTACAACACCAGCGGCTTCTCCGGCAACGAGGCCATTGCGAAGTATCTTGACATCGTCAAAGCGGAAGCCGCCGAGGCGAACAAGGCAGCATCCGCAAACGCCGAGATGAAGGACTTCTCCGTGGAAATCGCCCAGTTTGCAAAAGACGATGTTAAGGTCAAGATCATGACGAAGATCCCGGTATCCGGCTGGTCGTTCGATGATAGTGGCGCTGCCTGGTGGAAAACGACGACCCCACAGCCTTCGGCGCAGGCGCCATCAGATTCGAGGTAAGAACCAATGTGGAGGACTTCGACTACTACAAGGACGACTTTGAAACTATCAGGACATTCGACGATCGCGTGATCGGCGGCATCACCTTCAAAGGCCGCACCTACAAGCACATCGGCTACAATTGGATCCAGTATGTCGCGCAGATCGACGACGGCCGCGCCCTTTCCATCGGACTGACGAAATTGGAGTGCGTCCCGGGCACGATGCCGGATATCATTCTCAACAATATGACGTTCCAATAAAAAAAACGGCTCCCGCTCCAATTTGGAGCGGGAGAATCCGGTTATTCGCGAAAAAACGGGGGTGATGCGGTGAAGTTCAAAGCGCTCCTCATCGCAGTAGGTCTGAGTATGAGCCTGCTCGGTCTGACCTCCTGCGGTCAGGTCGACGGATGCACCTATCCGTACCCGGAAACATCGGTCCTTTTTGACGATTTTCACATTACAAAAACCATTTACAGCCAAGGGACGATGAGGCTCTATTATCGCGGCGTGCAGTTTAAAGATAATCCCATCCGCTGCTACGACGCGAATTTTGAAGATTTGGGCGATCAGTTTGACCATACGTTCCGAAACGGTGTTCTGACCGTTCAGGCGGATTTTGCCGAAAAGATCAGCGGGCTGACAATCGAGGACAGGGCGCACGATATCATCTATCGTCTGCGTTATCTGGACTCTCCGCAGTTTGCATGGCTGGCAGACGTGTTCTGGTACGATGAAGGCTGGAGCGAAACGGGAGACCGCGAAGCGTATTACAGTGCGGCCGAACTGCAAGCGGAAGCCGACAGAAAAGCCGAAAGCCAAAAGGAAGCACAGGAGGTCTTTGCGTTGCTGGAAGGCACGTGGGTTACGGAGGACGGCCTGCAAAAATATGAGTTTGTCGCAAATGAGGACAAAAGCGGTATGAACTGTTGTACAATGTGGTGGAACAACGAGACACAAGAATGGTACAGCTGGAGCATTTTTGCCGAGTCCGCGTTCCGGACAAAGAGCTTTGACTTTGGTTGCGATGCAGATTGCGTTTACGACGAAATTGCAGAAAAGGCCGAAAAGCTAATTACCGTTATACTTGTCAACAGTGACCATACAGCGGCTGACATGCGTATCTTGTACGATTCGGAAGAAAACGTCATAAAGGACACGGATGCAATTTATCACAAACAGTGAGTTTGCGGGACATATCCGGAAAATGCGGTTATAACTGTGTTCGGCACTACGGACTGCGCTTGCGGCTGTAACGCCAACTGGGAAGTGAGGAACTTAGATGGCAACACAAATCACAAATTATCAATGTCCCGCCTGTACGGGACCACTCCATTTTGTAGGAGAATCCGGCAGGCTGGAGTGCGACTACTGCGGCTCAAGCTTCGATGTCGCAGAAATTGAAGCGCTCTATGCGGAAAAAGAAACAAAAGCAGCGGAAGCGGCGCAGAAGCAGGAAGAAACAGAAGCGGCTCAAAAATCTGCCGAAGCGGAAAAACAAAAGGCCGCCGCAGGCGGCTCTGACTGGGACACTTCCGGCCTGAACGAGGATTGGGGTGCGGACGCGGCTGACATGAAGGCTTACAGCTGCCCGTCGTGCGGTGCGGAGCTGCTTTGCGACGCGACAACTGCGGCTACGTCCTGCCCATACTGCGGAAATCCGTCGGTGCTTCCGGGTCAGTTCGCCGGCGTTTTGAAACCTGATTTTGTGCTTCCCTTTAAGCTGAGCAAGGAGGATGCCATCAAGGCGCTGAAGAAACACTATCGCAAAAAGCCGCTGTTGCCGTCAACGTTCTCCAAGTCCAATCATCTTGAGGAGGTCAAAGGCGTGTATGTACTTCTGGATGTATGACGGTGCGGCCAGCGGAAGCGTACAGTTCCATGCTACCACTGTACATAAGTACACCTCGGGAGATTATGAAATCACGGAGACAAGCCACTACGATGTGCGCCGCGCCGGTTCTATTGGCTTTGAGAAAATCCCGGTGGACGCGTCGAGCAAAATGCCGGACGACTACATGGATTCCATCGAACCGTATGACTATACAGACTTAAAGCCGTTTTCCACGGCATATCTGCGGATTTCTGGCAGACAAATATGATGTGAGCGTTGAAAACAGCCGGGAGCGGGCAGACAAGCGCTGCGCGGGTTCGCTCGTGTCTGCGCTGGAAAGCACGGTTTCGAATTACACCACCTGCAATGAAACGAGCCGAGACATCTGTTTGAAGCGCGGCAAAGTGCATTACGCGTTGCTTCCCGTCTGGATCTTGAATACAAAGTGGGAAGGAAAAGATTTCCTTTTTGCCATGAATGGTCAGACAGGTAAGTTGGTAGGCAACCTTCCTGTCAGCACGAAGCGGGTTGTCGGTTTGTTTGCAGCAATCGCGGCGTCACTCAGTGCCATCGGCGTGACTGCGCTGCTGCTTTTGGCACACTAGGGAGGGCGGAAAAATGAAAGAGAGAATACGCTGTCTCCTGCTGACGTTTATAATCGCGCTTGTATTCTGCGTGAATGTATCCGCAACCGAGCAGACAGGTGCACAGCTTTATTATGTGACGGATGAGGCCGGACTTCTCAGCGAAAACGAAAATATGATGCTGGAAAAGATGGCGGAAACCGTCTCCCAAAAATACGGCATCGGTGTATATATCGTAACCGTGGAGGATTATCGTGACTTCCATTCTGGAGGTGTCTATAAGGCGACCTATACCATCTATCACGAATACACGATGGGCGAAGGACCGGACCGCGACGGGATCATGCTCCTGCTCAGCATGGATGATCGCGACTGGGCGATGTTCTGCTACGGCTCACGCTGCGAGTATGCGTTCAACAGCTATGGTCAGCAGAAGCTGGAAAAGGTATTCCTCGATAACTTCGGTGAAAATGACTGGTACGGCGGCTTTGAGGATTACATCAAAGAATGCAGCGTCTATCTGGAAAAAGCAGCCTCAGGAAAGCCGGTTCGAGCGAGTTTGTTTTTTCCGATCCTTATCGTGATCGGTCTTTCCCTACTGGCAGCAGCGTGATCGTCGCTGTGATATGGCAGAAAATGGAAAATGTATCGAAAAAAAGCAACTGCTAACGCCTATGTTTCCGCGGGACTTCAGCTTACAGAGCAAACAGATCATTTTACCCATAAGACGACCTCCAGCCGGAAAATTGAGCGCAGCTCTTCCGGCGGCGGGAGCAGCCACAGCGAATCCGGCGGAGGCGGTTCCGGCCGAAGCGGAAAATTCTGAAAGGAGTGGCTATGAAAACAACACCCAGACGCATGTTCGCGCTATTGCTGGCACTGGTTCTGTTATTGTCGCTCTGCGCCTGTACACAGAAGACGCAAACGGAGCCTGACGAACCCAAAATAAATACTGCCCACAAAAAAACTCCGGAAAGCCAACAGGAGGAAGCTGTATTACAGAGCGACGGGAACGATTTTGTATCACAGGATAAGACCGTGGACACGCCGCCGGTGCAATACGCGTTTTCACAGGAGGCAGAGACATCGCTTGGATGGTTGCGCGACAGGATTGAGTATTTCCGACGACAATGTTTGGTGCGGCGTATCTCGGCTATGTCGGCGGTCTGTTTGATGAGGGTTTCGAGGCGGGTTTCCCTGCGTGGCTGCAGGAAACCAATGAGGCAATGCTCCTCGAATACCCCTTTATCGCAGAGATCAACGATGAGCACATTATCGGCGGCGCGGGGCATCTGTACTGCATTGTGCCGGTCGACGAGAACGCGACGGTTGCAATTAACCGTGTGCAGTGGAACGAAAAAACACAGACCGATGAGGTCACAGAGGTTCTCTACCGGTCAGAAAGCGGCGAACCGGTGCTGCTCTTTGCGAATCTTGACGGCATTGCGCATGAGGCCGACACCCAGGTCTTTATCACCGACAACAACGGGAACACCTGCGAATGGTATCCCTCGCTTGATGCGATGAGCCATCTTGCACCGTGTACATCGGAAGCCGGTGGCTATCTTTCATTCGATTTTACGGAATATGCCTGGTATGACATCCCATCCGAATTTGCCGGTTGGCTTTCTGACGGCTGGACAGGCATGACCGCGCTTGGCCTTGCCGGATCGCAGAGTACAGGCATGGGCTGGATCACAGAAACCATGGTAGAGGAAACCGGCCGCTATGCCTATTTCTCGCTGCGCTTCTATCTCGAGGATGAGACAGGAGGGACAGTCGATCTGGAGTGGACATACGAAGACAGCGACGACATTGAGGAGATGTGGAGCGGTTTCTGGGCGATTCAAACGATTCCGGACGGGCCGAGCTATGTGACGCTCAGCTTGTCGCTTGTGGGCGGTAACAGCTACGGTGTCACGGACGGCCCGGTGTATCTGTGTGAGAAGTATCCTCTCCTGATCAGCCCGAGCGGCACGGAGCTGCTGGTCGGCGCAGGTGAGAGCGGCGTTTGTCTGCCGTTCATGTCGCAGAGCACAACGGCATGTGTGCTGACACAGGCCGCAGGATAGAAAGCCTGCAGGAAGCAAACTGCTTTGAGGTTTACACTCACAAATTCTGTTTGGTAGCAATCTACCGTCCGAGTCCATGTCCGGGGCAATGACCTGTTCGGCTTAAGCTACCGCTCAAGACACAGCTTCCCTCGGAGATCGCCACTGCCGCATTTCGGAGTTTTAAAGAGCGGTATTCTTGGAACACGAAGGTCAGAGCGGTCACCGTCCGTGCCATTGAACTCTCACCCAAAGGCAGTGCCGAGCGGCTCACGCTGTTTGATAATGTCCAGCACCGCATGGCAATGGAGAAAGTACAGGATGCTGTGGAGGAGATTCGTGGTCGCTTTGGCAAGAGTGCCATCTCTTACGCCTGCCTCATGGGCGATTTGAAAATGCCCACAGACGGAAGAGATAAGTCAAAATGCCGGGGCTAATGTATCAATAAACGATGTTTTTCAATATTTTCTGCTTTATGTCCGTGCTATGAAGCGCTGAAAGCGAAAGCGGCGAAGTTCGACGCGGCGGAAGAAGCAGGGAAGACCGAGCTGCAAAAGGCGCAGGCTGCCGGGATTTCCGATCGAGCTCTGCGCCTTTTTTTATTTTCAGAAAAATAGCACCCCGGGCCGAAGGATGGGTGACCGCGGGGCGCTTGACAGATTTACAATTGAATTATATAAAACCGCAAAGGAAATGTCAATAGAAAATTCGAAAAAATGTGGATATTTTTCATTGTTTTTAACCTGCTTTTAACGTATTCTTTTCTTTTACCTTTGCAGAAGTCTATTGCAAACCGACACGCAGCGTGTACAATCGACTTAAAGAAGTACGTGGAGGAGATTTTGTCGTGAACATGAAAACAATCGGTTCCGCCGTTGTAATCATCTTGGCCGCCATAGTCGGGCTATTTCTCGGCGCTGCCATGAACGACGGGTTAAGCGGCTCCATACTGCTCGCGGTCATCGCAGGGTTCGTCTGTGTGATCTATACGATTGAAAACAGTGGCAAGAAGTAGGGGATTTTTATGATTTTACGGTTTAAACAGCGCTTTTTCATGGTTCGACAGCTACGATATTTACGATGAGAACGGCAACACGGTGTATGTCGTCAAAGGGCAGCTCTCCTGGGGACACTGCCTGAAAATTTTTGACGCTTACGGTGAAGAGATCGGCACGGTAAAAGAACGCATCTTCACGTTCATGCCGAAATTCGAAATGTATTTTAAAAACCAATATGTCGGTTGCATCGGCCGCGAATTTGCACTTTTTAAGCCGAAATACAACGTAGAATGCAACGGCTGGCATGTGGAGGGCAACGTTTTGGAGTGGGATTATACCGTTGTTTCCGGAAGCGGTCACGATGTGGCAAGCATCTCCAAAGAGCTGTTCAACTGGACGGACACGTACCTTTTGAACATATACGACCCCGCAGACGCACTGTGCGTTTTGATGATTGTGCTTGCAATCGACGCCGAAAAGTGCAGCCGAAATAACGGCTAAACGCTATTTTCTGTAAAGAAAAGACCTCCGCTCAAGACTGTTTGTCCCGAGCAGAGGTCTTTTTCTTTTCCCAAAATTTAAAATGCGTAGAACAAAATGCCGAGACCGGCGGAAAGCACGATCATCAAAATGGGCGAGGGTGCTTTCTTTTTAAAGTGCTTATAGCCAAAGTGCAAAGTAATCAGCAGCAGCAAAATCACAACACCGCGCAGATCAACCTCGGGGGCGCTTCGTATGGTCGTAAAGCCGAATAGCGTGCTGAGGCCCATCGTCAGCGCCGTAGCCAAAATGAGCGCCACCACGCACGGACGCACGCCAGAGAGGAACGCCTGCACACCGGCGTATTTCAGCAGATTACTCAACACTGCCGCAATGAGCAAAATAATGACGAACGAGGGGAGCACCACGCCCAAAGTCGCGAGCAGACTGCCCAACACGCCGCCTTGCGAAGATCCGATGAACGTCGCCATGTTGACTGCAAGCGGGCCGGGGGTCGATTCGGACACCGCAATGAAGTTGATGAACTCGCTTTCCGTGAGCCAGTGATTCGAGAGCACGGCTTCGCGATGAGAGAGATCATGCCGTAGCCGCCGCCGAACGACACTGCGCCAATCTCAAGGAAGGTCAGGAATAATTTAAAATAGATCATTTCACGTCACCGCCTTTTCCACGCAGGCGCTGTATGAAGTAGGCCGCAAGACCAACCACACCGCTAAGCAAAATAAAGTAGATGGACGAAAACGAAACAGCGAAAACGGAAAACGCTATCATGCAAACCGCTACGCCTGTGACAAGCACGGTATTGAACGCCGTCTTTTCAAGACTTTTCAGCATGCACACACCGGCGGAAAAGATGAGGTACACAACGCACACCTGAATTCCGCGGAACGCGCAGGAAACGAATTTCAAGCTCAAAAACTGGTCAAAGAATAGGGAAATGAGGTAGATGATGACAAACGAAGGGATACACACCCCAAGCGTGGCCGTCGCCGCGCCGGGCACACCGGCAATGTGATAACCGATATACGTTGCGCTGTTAATCGCTATGCGGGCCGCGTAGATCCGCAATCGCGATCATGTCAAGGAACTCTTTTTTATCGATCCACTTTTTCTTTGCGATAAATTCATTTTCCAGCAAGGCAATCATCGCATAGCCGCCGCCGAACGTGAAAGCGCCGATCTTCAAAAATGTGAAGAACAGCGTGCATAGTTTTTTCATTTTTCAACCCCATTTTCTGCTAATTTAAACACGATAATCATACACTGTTTCACCGAAAAAAGCAATAAAAAGGAAGCAGGCGCACCTTTCGATGTGTTCCTGCTTCCTTTGCTTTATTTTAAATTACTTAGAGAAGAGGTTTGCCACACGCTTCCAGAAGCTGTCTTTGGTTTCAGTCTCGGTCGTGGTTTCTTCCGTAGTGCTCGTGCTGTTGCTGCTCGAGTCCGTTGCGGTGCGCATTACGTAGCTTACGGTCATATCCGTACCGTCTGCACGGCCGGAGCCTTGAAGCTGTCCGCACGATCCTTCATGATGTCAATCACGCGTGCCAGCGTGGAATCCGGGTCGGTAATTTCGCTGAGGTCGTCGAGCTTATCATTGATTGTGTCGGAGAACTTTGTCATGCCGTCGCTGAGTTCAGACGTGCCGTCTTTAAGTCTGCGCCGCCGGTCTGGAACTGACCGATCGCATTCGATACGGTCTTGCTGGAGGAAGAGAGCGTCTCCATGCCGCTGAGCAGTTGGTTGGTGCCTGCATCGAGCGTGCCTACGCCGGTTGCGAATACAGAGGTGCCGGTTGCAAGCTGAGAAGCACCGCTGCCAAGCTTTGCAGCACCGTCGGAGATCGCGTTGGCCGCACCGAC
>ENA-OQLB01000867-OQLB01000867.1-human-gut-metagenome-genome-assembly--contig:-NODE-867-length-15073-cov-1.213502_pt1 | contig 15073 bp, 18 predicted proteins | sample MGYA00242656_ERZ504813 | MGnify/ENA primary metagenome ERZ504813 (study PRJEB26092, sample SAMD00036388) | human gut metagenome | host: Homo sapiens | study: EMG produced TPA metagenomics assembly of... | reverse complement strand
ATTTATCAGTGTTTTTCGTGTTCACGCTATGTTCAAGGTGTTCGCATAGGCAAAAGGGAGCGAAGAAAATGAACATCACAGATGAATACGCAATTTATTTGCGAAAATCCCGTGCGGATTTGGAAGCCGAAGCACTTGGGGAAATGGAAACGTTGGCAAGACATGAAAAAATATTAACAGAACTAGCAAAGCGACAAGGATTGAACGTTGTTAAAATATACAAAGAAATTGTGTCGGGGGAAAGTATAGCCGATAGACCACAAATGAAACAATTGTTGGAAGACGTTTATTTGAAAAAATACAAAGGTGTTTTAGTTGTTGAAGTTGAACGATTGGCGCGTGGAGATACACGTGACCAAGGAACAGTCGCAGAAGCATTCAAATATTCCAACACTCTAATTATAACCCCAATCAAGACGTATGACCCAAACAACGAATATGATGAAGAATACTTCGAATTTGGATTATTCATGTCACGTCGCGAATATAAGACCATTACGCGACGAATGCAACGCGGTATATTACAATCGGTTAAGGAAGGAAATTATGTCGGTTCGTTGCCCCCTTACGGTTATGACATTTACAGAATCAACAAGAAAGAAAGGACATTGAAACCCAACGAACAAATCACAATAATGTTGTTATGATGTTCGAATGGTTTGTAAATGATAGGATGTCAAGCGGTGAAATTGCGAAAAAATTAACCACAATGGGAATACCAACGAGAACGGGGAAAAAAGAATGGAATCGTGCGACCGTTAAAGATATTTTAAAAAACAATCTTTATACGGGGAAAATAAGATGGAATCGTCGAAAGGTTGGAAAAGAATTAATTGAAGGTACATTGAAAAAGACGAAACGTCGCCGATTGAGTGAAGAATATTTAATCGTTGAAGGTAAACATCCCGCCTTGATAAGTCAAGAAATGTTTGACAAGCCCAAACGCTTTTTGTCGGACAAGTCCCCGTAAAAGCAAATATGACCGTTGTTAATCCACTTGCTAGATTAATGGTGTGTAAACATTGCGGGAAAAAAATCGGGTACAATAGAAATTTAAACAGACCAACAACAAAGCCACGATACGTTCACGGGGAATCGATGTCGTGTAAGTTAAATCATCATATTATGATGATGTCATTGACGCACTTGTTCAGGGATTGAAAATGTATGTTGACGATTTTGAATTCAAGATGAATGACGAAGGGCAGAAACACGAACGGCAAAGACATCGTCAAATTATCGAAAACATGGAAAAGGAATTGAAAAAATTAAACGTTCAAAGAAGTAAATTATTCGACTATCTCGAAGATGGAACTTATACCAAAGAAGAATTCACGGAACGAAAAGGAATTTTGGTCGAAAAAATTGATTCACTTTCAAAAGCGTTAGAAGATGAAAAACAGAACGTTCCTCAAGAAATCGAATTATACAGATAAAATTATTAAATTTAGTGAAGTCATAGATTCGTTAAAAGATGAAAATATTGACGCCGAGCATAAAAACGTTTTGTTGAAAGAAATCGTCGAGCGAATAGAATATGATTGTATTGATTTGGGAAGAAATAAAGGGGGGAAACCAATATTAGATATTTTTTTAAAATAAATCTACATCATGATGGTGATGTCAATGTAGCCCATCAAGAAATTGATTTAAAGAATCCTAAAACGAATCGTAAAAATGCAGGTTTTTCTGATGAAGAGAGAGCTAAGATGACAAATTTATTAGAAAATGGTTTTATAGATACGTATCGATATTTATATCCTGATCAAGAAGGTGTTTATTCTTGGTGGTCATATCGATTTAATGCCCGTAAGAATAATGCTGGATGGCGGATTGATTATTTTATTGTTTCAGATTGTTTAAAAGAAGGGATAAAAGAAGCGTTTATTTGTACTGATATTTTGGGCAGTGATCATTGCCCCGTTGGATTAGAAATAGATTTATAAGATATGTTAAAGGAGATTGTGTCAATGGCACCAGTTACATTATTATCATTTCTTACTCTTTTAGGAATAACCGTATTTTTCTTTGCATGTGTAGCGTACAATAAAATAAAAAACAAGTAATGATTTATTTCATTACTTGTTTTTTTAAATTGAAATAATCCCCATTGTTGATAAGACTGAACTAATTAATATTATTAATAGGCCAGGGACAACAACATATTTCATACAAAATAGATAAGCTTTTTTACTGCTTGAATTTAGAACTGTATTCAACTTCGTCAGTAACTGTTTTAAAACCGGTTACTTTGATGATAAGTAGACATGTACAAGCTGCAGAAATTGGCATCATGATTGAGTTTGTCATAAAATCAAAGAAATCAAGAATACTTAAACCAAGCGGTGTAATGAAATCTAAAACACCAAATCCAAGTGAACATGGAATACCTAATAAAGCAATTCCTCCAAAAATAAGAACACAGCATTTTTTTCTTGAAAAATCATATCGATCTTGAATAATTGAAACACAACATTCCATTAATGAAATTGCTGAAGTTAATGCTGCAAACAGTACTAATAAAAAGAATACTAATCCAATAATGTTACCAAATGACATACTGGCAAATACTTTTGGCATTGTAATAAACATTAAGGAAGGACCGGCGTTTAGTGTATCTGGATTTCCACCAGAAAAAGCAAATACTGCGGGGATAATCATTAAACCTGCTAGAAAGGCAATTAATGTATCCATTATCTCTACTTGAGTAATTGATTGTTCCATATCAATTTCACGTTTCATATATGAACCATATGTAAATAAAATTCCCATCCCGATAGACAACGAATAGAACATTTGTCCCATAGCCGCTACTACTGTCATGATTGAAAAACGCGAGAAGTCAGGAATTAAATAGTATTTAACCCCTTCAATAGCACCAGGTGTAAATAATGCATATAAAGCAATGAATAGAGCCATTGCAACTAAAGCAGGCATTAATACTTTACTGCATTTTTCAATTCCTTTTTCAACACCTAGCATAACTACGCCAAATACCATTCCAGCAAAGACAAGTAACCAGATGACAGGCTGTAGTGTTGAAGATGAAAAACCAGTAAAATAGGTATCACTAACTAAGCTGGCAGAATTGTTTGTAATAAATTCAAATAAATATTTACAAACCCATCCCCCAACAACACAGTAGTAAGGTACGATGAGCATTGGCACGATGGCATTTAGCAACCACCAAATTGAAGTTTTTTTGCACCCAATTGTTTATAGGCTGCAATCGGGCTCTTTTTTGTTTTTCTTCCCAAGGCAGTTTCACTAATTAGCAAAGCAAAACCAAAGGTAATCGCTAAAATAAAATATGTGAATAAAAAAGTACCTCCACCATATTTAGCTGCTAAATAAGGGAAACGCCAAATATTCCCGAGCCCGACAGCAGAACCAGCTACTGCCATAACATAGCCCAGGCGACCAGAAAAGCTACTTCGCTTGTGTTTTGTTTCCATTTTTATCTCCTATTATTAAATTTTCATGCCTTTTCATTATAATAAAATTTGTCTATAAAAGTCAATTAAATGGCACTAAATAGGATGTTTTTGTTATGATTTTGTTAATGCTGAGTTAAATTAGATCAATAGTGTTATGATATAAATATAAATAAGTAAAGAAGGGATAAAATATGCACGAATAATTGCAATTATTATGGCCTTATTTGGTCATAAAGGCATTCGTAATTTCGGTATTAAAAAAGATATCTACGTTTAGATATCTTTTTATATATTGTAATACCATCTTTAATTGTCTCAATGATCTTAATCTGACGAATTTCCTCGATTGCAACTTTGCAAGGATTACGATCAAGGATTAAAAGATCAGCTTTTTTTCCTTCTTTAATAGACCCTTTCAAGTGTTCTTCAAAATATTGATAAGCGGCATTAATTGTTACTCCTTTTAATGCGTTGTAGACAGATATTTGTTCATCTGTCCCCAAAGTAACCCCGTTTTTGGTTTGGCGTTTTACAGCACACCAAATCGTTTCTAACATGTTTGGCTCAATAACAGGGGTATCTTGATGGAAGGTATAAGGTAAATCTAATTTTAAAGCACTATGAACACAAGAAATAGATTCAGCACGTTGTCCAAGATTACGGCGGTGAATATCACCCCAATAATAGATATGAGCAATGAAGAAACTAGGAATCATTCCAATGCTTTTTAGCCGCGGTAGTTGATCTGGTCTTAAGGTTTGACTATGAATCATTACAGGGCGTAGAGGTGTGTACTGATCATTAAAGGCATCAAGTAGTTGATTGGAAGCAGCATCACCGTTACAATGAGTTAGTAGTTGCGCTTTATCATTAATAGCCATATCTACGAATTTTTTAACATCTTGAATCTAAGTAGATCGGATATCCACAATAGTCACCACTATTTTCATATGGCTTAGATAACCAGGCGGTTTTTCCTTGTGGAGAACCATCTAGAAATAACTTATAACCGCCTAGTTTAAAATGATTTAAGTAATGATGATATTGTTGATTATCCCGATATAAAGAATAATTATTTTTAATATCAACATAACCTACAACATCGAGAAATAATTTATTTTCTGTCGCCAAAGAGTTCAATAAATCAAATTCATGCTGTTTCATATATCCCTCTTGCACAGTTGTGATTCCATAGCTAGCATAGATTTTTAAGGCTATCAAGGATTTGTGTTTTTAAATTTTTTATTTTCCTTGCTTCCTTGGCTTGCAATCGTAATAAAAGCTTGTTCCTCAAGATAACCATTTAAATGACCATCCTCATCACGTCCGTATTTACCACCGACAGGATCGTTAATTTGATCAGTTAGTCCTAGTAGCTGCATTGTTTTAGTATTGACTACACCCATATGACCTGATGCATGAGCCATCATAATTGGATTAGTGGTAGAAATTTTATCTAAATCACTTGCAGTAGGATGGCATTGTTCTTTGAGAAAATTATGATCATAGCCAAAACCTATTAACATTTCTTCTGAAGTAGGATTATTTTCTTCAATATAATTTTTAAAACATTGAATAATTTGAGCAATACTTGTTGCTTTACTTAAATCAACAAGTTTAAGTGTACTTGCTAAAGAAACAACATGACTATGACTATCAATAAAAGAGGGCATTAAACATTTTCCTTGTAAATCAATGAACTCAGTATCAGCACAGACTAGATTTTTTATTTCAGAATAATTACCACATTTTTTAATCACACCATCTTCTACATAAATAGCTTCATAATCACTATTTTCCATCGTTAGAATATCACCATTATAATATATTTTTTCATATAAACCTTCCTATTAATATTATAGCCATTGCAAATGAAATTAATAATTAAAGTTAAACAAAAAATCAGTTTAAAAACTGATTTTATAAATCTTGACTTTCTATTAAAACACAATTTTGATAATAATTAAGATTATTTTCATTAATCAAAGAAATCAAATCATCATTATAAGTACCTGGCTGTAACCAGATATGTTTGATATTAAGCTGGTTACATTCTTTAATATAATCTATTCCAAATTTTGGACTAACAACAAACACAGCAACGTCAATTTTATTTTTAATGGCAGTTAGATTGGGAAAAGTTGACTTTCCATCAATTTCTTTATAAATAGGTGAAACCCCATACACAGTTTTTTCTATTTCATTTAAACGTTGATAAATCTTGTAGCCAAATTTATCAGGATTTGTCGTTACACCGATTACTGCAAAATTTTGATAATGAGTTAAGATATCTTTAGCATTCATAATTTCAGCTCCTTTATTTTGATAAATATATCATATCATGATAATGGCAAGATATAGTGATAGATGCTTCTTTACTTATAAAAAGAAGCTAATTTTATAATACTAAAAAAGATTATTTTTTAGATGCTATACTCACTAATTTATATTGATAGACATTAACTACTAATTTATTTATATAGCAGTACTTAGCATTACTGAATACATGGACTTATAAGTAGGGAGGAGTAGTTGACTTGAAGGATATAACAGAGATGTTAAAAGGAATATTAGAAGGCTGTGTTTTAGAAATAATTAATCAAGAAGAAACATATGGATATGAGATTACAAGACGACTCAATCAGTTAGGATTTACAGAGGTTGTGGAAGGAACAGTTTATACTATATTAGTTAGGCTTGAAAAGAGTGGATTAGTTAAGATTCAAAAAAAGTTGTCTAAAATGGGACTCCAAGAAAATTTTATTCTTTAAATGAAAGTGGACGTGAAAAATTACGACTCTTTTGGACAAAATGGGAATTTATGACTGATAAACTTAATGAATTAAAGGAGAGTGGTAAAAATGAATAAATTTTTTGATGATTATTTAATATTAAAATAATGATAAAAGATAAAAAAGGAATATCGAACGCATATGAAAAGGGTAGAGCAATTACCGGCTGATTAGCAGTGTGTTTTAAAAAAAAATTCAAGCATATATATGGCAGTTTGTATCCGGGTCAGGATATGATATGCTTGAAATTCAATGGGGTTACTTGAATTATTTGAAGAAGGGCAGCAGTACGAAGATCAGTTTTAGAAATAACTGGAGATGATGTTGCTGATTTTGTAGAAGAGCTTTTAAAAAATACAAGAACTTATCCAACGGATTGGAAAAGTGAATTTAATCACGAAATTCAAAAAAGCTTAAAATAAAAGCTTCTAAACAATAAACTTTTATAATATAAAGTAATTGATTTGATAAGTTAATTGTTTTTATTAGATACTTTATAAAATAAAAAGATGCTATATCTCTTTATTGTGATATAACATCTTTATTTAATAATTGTTTATATAAGGTGAGATCTTCTTTAAAAGTATTGATTGATGCTTGCCAAAATGACTTATCTTTTAAATTAATATTAACACTTGAACAAACATCTTCTAATGACATTTTCCCTGTTAAGGATAATAATTTTTCATAAGTATTGCTAAATTTTGAACCTTCTTTTTGGTAAATAGTGTATAATCCTTTAGCTAAAAGAAGACCGAAAGCATAAGGAAAATTATAAAAAGAACAATCTGCATAATAATAGTGTGGTTTCCAGGTCCACATATATGGATGAAGATATTGATGATCTAAACCATCTCCATAAGCATCTTTTGAGCCTGAATCATTAGTTCTTTGATCTCTTCTACTGACAAAGCACCAGTTTCTTCTTTTTTCAAAAAAACGACTTTCAAATAAGTATCTAGAGTAGATATCGACGATTACTTGGGTAGCTCCTGATAATTCATCTTCTAATAAGCTTAGTTTCGTCTGATCATTAGCTTTTTTTAAAGCAGCTTTAGTTACAATTGTTTCGCAAAAAAGTTGAAGCAGTCTCCGCAATTGGCATAGGATAGTCACTATTTAAAATAGATTCATCATTTAAACATTCACCATGGAAGCCATGACCTAGCTCGTGAGCCATCGTAATTGCATCAGAAAAGCTGTCACCATAATTTAATAAAAAACGACTTTCCTTGATACTATGAAGATTGCAACAAAAGGCTCCGCCAACTTTACCGCTTTGGGGATAAACATCAATCCAATTATTTTCAATTGCTTTTTTCGCAAAAGTACCTAAATGTTCAGAAAAGGTACTAAATTGATTAATAATAAATTTGGCAGCTTTTTTCGTATGGATGACTGTCATGATCTTCGATAACAGGGGCATAAAGCTCAAACCAAGGTAATCCGTTTTGATATCCAAGGGCAGTAGCTTTAGTTTTTAGATAATCCCTAAAGACATTAAGGTTTTCTTGCATCACAGTTAATAAAACATCTAATGTTTCTTTTGACATTCGTGCATTGATAAGGTTCTTTCTAGTTCATTTTCATATCCTCTTAATTTAGTAGTATAGAGTACTTCTCCTTTGATTCCGTTTAAACAAGCAGCAATAGCCTGTTCTTTATCTTGATAACTGTTTATTTCTGCTTGGTAAGCTTTTTTACGTATTTCGCGATCCTTATCATAGGCCATATTTAAAACCGAAGTTAGAGGGTAGGTTTGGTCCTCGATAGTTACTTCAATTGATGAAATTAATTGATCTTTTAGTTTGCTAAAAGCATTACTACCAGTATTTTGCATGTGTGCAATAATGCTCTCACTCTTTTTATCTAAAGTGTATTTTTGATTTTGCTGAATTTCTTTTAAAATAAATAGATGTTCCTTGATTAAGTTTGATTTTAATGAATCAAGCTTAAAAGTACTGATCCATTGTTGATTTAAGACTTCATCTTCAACAAAAGAAGCTAAAAGGTTATCTAGCTGATCGCTATATTTTAAAGCAATGCTATTTGTTGTATCGACTGATAAAGTTAAACTAATATAATTAGCTACTTTTTCAATTAGTTGATTTAATTTTATTAAATCGACTAAATAATTTTCTAATGATTTTCATCATTGTTATTACGATATGTATTTATTTGTTTTTGTAATTTAATGATTTGGTTAAAATCAGTAGTAAAACTAGAATCATCAAATGATTGATATAATTTCGATAAATCCCATTTCTTTCATTTTCTATCACCTCGTATAATATATTTTGTAAAGATTACAGCACCTTTACAATCTTAATTTCATATTGGATTTTCCTAAGTAATAATATTCTTTTTCACCTTGCTGCATTCTACTTAATGAGTCTGTCTTTCAATTTTAGAATGAATTACCTCATCGAATATTGTTTATTCAATATATTTTGATGCGTAGCCTTGATTAATATTGTTTTATTCTTATGGCGAGATTATGACATATCTAAAGAACAGAGGTTAGTCAAGTATTTATTTTTAGTTATATTTCAATTGAAAGGTGCTGATTTTATGAATACACTCTATGTAGATATTGATGAATCAACTCAAAACAATCAAGTTTATGCAATGAACTTTAATCAGGACATTTTTAATATAACTTCCCTAACAATCCTGATAGATGTGATAATCTTATCTTAACTGTTAAGACTTTTGTCGATAAAGAAAAAATTTGATTCTATAATCATCTTAGCTAATCTACTTCTATATACGACTATCATATTTGGGCTTATTTAATAGAGCAGCTCAATTGTTATTATACCAAAATATTGAAATAAATTAACAAACTTTATGCTGATAATGATTTAATTGTTTTCAGCAAGAAAAAAACTGATTAGCAGCAATGTGCATAATTTCTCATCATGTAAATCAACATTGGTAAGTTCCTTGATCTTTCTAAACGATAAAGTAGTGTATTGCGGTGGATAGCCAATTGTTCAATTGTTTTATGAGAGTCACCAAAATTACAAATATACGATTTTAAAGATATGATAATAATCATTCTTAGTTGATTCATCAATTTGTTTTAGTTTTGTAATAAGTGGATAGAGATATATCTTGTATGAACTAGTAGTAAAAAATGATTCTAAAGCAATATCTTCAAAAAAAGTAAATTGCTGTTTACTTAAATCGTAAGCTTTCAGTGCTTGTTGTTTATAAATATTAATATCTAACAGATTATCGAAAATATAACTAATACCAAACTTTAATTTATAAATATTTACAGCAGTTATTAAACTTTTTACTTTATTAATAATATTGTTTTTTGTTGCTCTATTAAGCCCGGTAATTAAAATATATAAGCAGTTATCTTGGAGATAAGAATATGTATTTGGTAAAGTAATAATATGCTGATGAAGTTGATTTAAATACACTATCTCATTGCTTTTTAAGCCTACCTTTGTAGTAATAATACAGTAATCTCTGCTAAAATTATTGGGTTGTGCAGGTAATAATTTTTCTAAATCATGTTTATTTATATTGTCATTTGAGAATAAGTAATTCATTATTGCAAAATATTCGTAACGATTATAATTATAGCCGGTTTTTGCTGTGACAAATAATGGATGCGATAGTTTTAGCTAATTTACTGATAAAACTGAATATTTCAGATGATGGCTTGCCATCTGCAAATAAAATGCATAAGTAACCAATAATATTATCATTGTCTGTTATTGCTGCAATAATTCGTGGAATTGTCTGCCCAACTCCGTAATCGACATAGATAACATTATTATTTTGATCCAAATCTTTTTGATAATTACCTAATTGGATAAATGGGAGCATCTCAACTGCTACTTTTTGATGTTCTTGCATGTGATCAAAGAGCATATCTCCAATTTGTTGATTTGGATGTTGTGCCAAAACTACATAATTCACATCACATAAGACCATTGGATGATGGAAATATTCGTATAATTGTTTCATAAATTGATGCAGATTATGATTTATTAATCCATTGAATAGAAATTCATACATATCTTTCATAAGCTCACCTCCTTTATATTATAAATGTAGTTGTGCAATTTGCACAACCAGTAATTAAATATTTGTATTTTTGCCCATGGTATTTTTTTTACAAGAAAGATAAAATTTAAATATCGACGGAGGTAATTTATATGAAATACGATGCATTATTTACACCTTTTAAAATAGGTAATATGGAAGTGAAAAATCGTTTTGTTATGGCACCAATGGGAACTAATTCTTCACATATTGATGGATGTATTGCTAATGATGAAATTGATTATTTTGAAGCGCGAGCTAAAGGTGGGGTTGGATTGATCATTATGGGATGTCAATTTTTAAATCCTGATTTAGCACAAGGATCATTAGAAGGAGTCTTACAAAATAGTTACGTTATTCCTCAATTGACAACTGTAGTTGAAGCGACACATCGTTGGGGGGCAAAAATTTGTTGTCAAATTAGTTGTGGAACTGGAAGAAATGCTTTTCCTAACATGTATGGAGAACCACCATTCTCTTCAAGTGATACATCATCAACATTTAATCCTGAAATGAAGTGTCGTCCATTGAGTAAAGAAGATATTAAAAAAATTATGACAGAGTTTGCTAATAGCGCAATAATTGCTAAAAACGCTGGTTTTGATGCAATAGAAATTCATGGACATGCGGGCTATTTGGTTGATCAATTCATGTCGCCTGTATGGAATAAGCGAACTGATGAATATGGTGGTAGTGCTGAAAATAGAATGCGTTTTGCTACAGAAATTGTGCAATCTATAAAACAGGCAGTTGATTTACCAGTTATATTTAGAATTGCTTTAGACCATCTATTTGCAGAGGTAGAACCTTGGATGAAAGTATGGAATTAATTGAGATTTTAGAAAAAGCTGGGGTAGATGCTTTAGATATTGACGCAGGATGTTATGAACGGATTGATTATATTTCCCAACTGCATATTTAGGTGATGCTTGTATGGATTATGTTTGTAGTGAAGCGCGTAAACATGTGAATATTCCAATCATGAATGCTGGAAATCATACACCTGAATCAGCACTTCGATTAATTGAATCTAAAGATGCTGACTTTGTTATGTTTGGTCGTCAATTTATTGCTGACCCTGATACAGTAAATAAATTAATGAATGATCATGAAGAGGATGTTCGCCCATGTATCCGTTGCAATGAAGAATGTGTAGGGAGAATTGTCGGACGTTTGACTAAGTTGAGTTGTGCAGTAAATCCTCAAGCATGTGAAGAAGAACGTTTTGCAATTAAGCCATGTAGTCAAGTAAAAAATATTGTTGTGATTGGTGCAGGACCTGCTGGATTAGAAGCTGCTAGAGTAGCTGCTGCTGAAGGACATAATGTGGAAATTTATGAAAAGACTAATATGATTGGTGGACAATTAAGTGTTGCTGCGACACCAAAATTTAAGGATCAATTAAAGAAATTAGTTAAATGGTTTGAAGTACAATTAAATAAATTGGATGTAATAATACACTTTAATTATGAAGTAAAAGCAGATGATCAAATTTTAAAAAATGCAGATCAAATTATTGTGGCCTGTGGAGCAGATGAAATTATACCTCCAATAAATGGTATCAATAATGAGAATGTAATTAGTGTAATTGACGCACATATGCACAAAGGTATGATTAAAAGGTGAAAATGTCATTATGTGTGGGTGGGGGATTGTCAGGTATTGATAGTGCCATTGAACTTGCTAGTGAACATGGTAAAAATGTTACAATAATTGAGATGGCTGATAGTATTGCTAAAGATATATTATTTATTAACCAGGCTTCAATTTTTGCAAAGATTATGAATATAAAATTAATGTGATTACCGGTGCTAAAGTTGTTGAGTTTAATAATGATGGCATTACTTATCAAAAAGATGGACAAGAAGTTGTTTGTAAAGCGGATACGATTATTAGAGCATTTGGAATGAAACCAAATCGAAAATTAGCTGAAGAAATTAGAAATATTTATCCAACTAAAACAAGAATTGTTGGAGATAGTGAAAAGATTGGTAAGGTCGCTAATGCTATACGTGATGGATTCTATGCGGGAATGTCTTTATAAAAATAAAAAAAGTTCGTTATATTAGCGAACTTTTTAATGTATATTATGTTTACAAAAAGCTCCGTAATTTAGTAAAATAGTGTATATAGATGACTTATTTTTAAGAGAAGGTAGGAGAAATATGGTAAAGATATTACTGGAATTGTTAAAAAATATTTGTGAAGAAAATTATGAAGGATATTACGACTAAATGGATAGAAAAAGAAGAAGACAAGAATCAAAAGTAAATTCTATTATAGCTAAAGATATCAACATGCAGCAAATCTATAAAAAATAATATTGGACAATTCCCCAAATTAAAAAAATTAAGAGACTATTTTTTGATTTTCATGATTTATGATAAAATGCTGCGATGATGATTGTGATGTTAATATACAAAATGATCTAATTAACAAGTTAGAAATAGAATATAATTTGAATAAAAGAATATTTTCAAATGCTTTAGAGTTTAAAGAACAGCTTCTAGAAATAAAAATGAATTTTAATAATTATTTTAATCAGATGAGTAATACAACTTATATATCTTTTGAGGATATAGAAGATGATAAGTTAGTTTTATATAATATCCTTGAAGAATATTTTGAGGTTTTAAAAACACATGTGACAAATAAAACAGAGAGAAGATTTTTAAAAGTTGTTATGTTAGATATTAATAGAAAAATAGATATTTCTAAAAATTTTAAACTGTTTGATAATTCATTTTCAAATATTAGTTGGATTGTTGTTTTATTTGTATTTATAATTGTTTTGTTAGTAAGCTTAATGAGTTTTTTTAATTCTTTATTAGAGCAATTTATAATATTTATGGTTAATTATTTCCTAGGTAAAAAATACAGTAATAAATTTGAAAAAAATTATAGAAAATGTTATTTTATTTGTTTCTTTTTTAATTTCAGTTGGTATTATGAAACTAATATTTAAGAAAATTGGAAATAAAATAATAAATATTTTACCTGAAATTTCATTGCATTTTCCTAGAAGCAATTATGAAAGACAGTTGTATTACACATTTTTATCAGTATTAGTTTCTACTGCTGCTTTATTTATAAGCTATGTAGCATTAACCTTAAAATAGTGTTTATTTTATTTAAACTTATAATTATTTAAAAGAAATTTTATAGGATTTATTATATGTATGGTGGTCAAGGATTTTTAGTAGCTCATGCCAATTTTTCTACATGCAAAATAAAATATAATACCATCATCATAATCAAAGGTAATATTATTTTTATGATCTGTATCATGTTTAGCTAGATTATATAAATTGGTTAGATGCTTAATTTTATAGCATAGTTTATACTCTAAGATGTTTTTGTCTGAAAGAAAGCTAATATTTTTACCTAACATTCGTGTATTTTTATAAACTTTAATTTAGAATTTTTAGAGACTAATATCTTTATTAGAGATTCAATATGTAGTCCCGAATCAGTTATCACAAATCTAGCTCTAGAGCCAATATACATGTCGCTTTTTGCGTATTGTAAGCTTCTAAATACATTTCTTATATTACATTAAATTGATTAAAGGGATTAACTATTACGTTTAAAGGGCAGGCATAACCACCTAGCCTTTTAGTGATTGATCATATTTCCATATTTTTCATGATAAATCGTGTTCCTTATTTTTGATCTATAAATATTAGCTAATTCATTTAATAAGATAATCTCTTGGTAATTAAGTTATCCTTTAAAATAATCTCTGTTTCCTTTCGCATATGTCACCTCATATAATCAATATTTTTGAATGATATAGTCAAATAATTCTTTTCTTATTTCATTTTCTAGTCTATAAGTAAATTGAATTGCTGAATTTTTGTTATCAGGTAATTGTACCTTGAATGGTTCATTAATTGCGTGCATTTGACCCATATAATAAAATTCTTTAGAAGTAGTGTCATTTTTATTCTTTCTTACAAATAAATGAATTTGAAGATGATTATTTGCCTCGTCATAAATTCTTTGGATTTCATCGGAATCAATACTACGATTAGGTTTTGAAAAACAAATAAGAGTACTTGCATCAACAAAACGATGTAAATATTTCCACCTTGATTAGCATCATGATCATGATTAATAAAACAGGCATAGTATTAGTTCTTTGATCATATTTATAACCGCCAATATTTAAAGGTACGGCATTAACTTCCCAGTTTAATAATCTACATACATCCTCGTAGGTGTATTTTTGATATAAACATAGATCAGTATCTTTATGTGTATTAGTATAGTTTGTTTTATATCTATTAATTCCAAATTCGATTAATTCAAGTAATTGTTTTTTTAAAAATTACTATCTTGTAATAATTCAATTAATTGATGATGAGTGTTTAAATTATCATCTATAAAGATAGCATCTTGAAATGTTGCTTTAGCTCCACCGGTAGCAAATTCTTGTTTTAATTGATTGATTATTGGAAGATAATTAACTTCTTTAAATTTAATCTTATATTCATTTAATAATCGTTCTTTTAATCGTGTAATAATATTTTCTTGATATTCAATACATAGTTTGATTGCTAAAAGTTCATGAATTCGTTTACCAGCAGCAAATTTACTGGAAATGTATTCAAGATATTTTTCTTGTAATGGTGTGAATTTAATCTTATAGTCTTTTTCATTTTTTGTTAAGAATTTAGTTACAATAATATTTTTTTCGGTACACCCCTGCCAAAGATGCTTGTAGGGGCTGTTTGCTGGAAGTATATATCCAGCGTATTCTATCTATACATCCAGCGC
>ENA-OQLB01000866-OQLB01000866.1-human-gut-metagenome-genome-assembly--contig:-NODE-866-length-15075-cov-3.728659_pt1 | contig 15075 bp, 16 predicted proteins | sample MGYA00242656_ERZ504813 | MGnify/ENA primary metagenome ERZ504813 (study PRJEB26092, sample SAMD00036388) | human gut metagenome | host: Homo sapiens | study: EMG produced TPA metagenomics assembly of... | reverse complement strand
AGAATGCACGTATACCTGCTGCACATTCAACAACGAATAATACTGTTGTAACAGATCATTTGTACAAAATACTGATTATATAAAATTAAGAAATGTAGAAATTGGATATACATTGCCTAAAAAGTTTTTGAGTTCATTGCGGATTTCTACAGCACGTATCTATTGAATGGACAAAATTTGGCGGTTTGGGATAAGATGTGGTTGAAGATCGCGATCCGGAGTCTGCAGGTGGTGCTGCATTGGCATATCCTTTACAGCGTGTATTTAATATCGGAATACACGTAGAGTTATAATTACTAATTATTATAATTAAAATAAAGTATAATTATGAAACTTATTAATTTTATTATAAAAAGCATGTGCGGATTTTCTATTTTAATTTCATTTGCTTCATGTGATGATTTTCTTGATAGAGATCCTAGTGACCGTATTACTGAGGAGGAAGTTTTTCAGAAAATACAAACTGCTGAAGAATACTTAAACAATGCTTATACATTTTTACCGGACTTCCAAACTTGTACAGAAGATTTGGGAGGACGCTATAAGTTAGGAGGCGGTACAGATGAAATCGGATATCAACAGACTGCTGGCGTTACGCAAACCCCCTATGATTTTAACAATGGGAACTGGAATGCGGCTCAATTTCCTATGCAACGTTCTTGGACTGATTTTTATGCTTGTATCAGACGTGCTAATGTTTTTATGAGTAATTATGATTTGATTCCTGATGAAGTTTCTACCGGCGGTACAAGTAACAGAAAGCAACGTTTGTTAGGAGAAGCTTATGGCCTGAGGGCATTTTACTATTTTCAGCTGTTTACCATGTGGGGTGGTGTACCTATAGTTGATAAACCTATTGATTTAGGAGAAACTACTGGTACGACTTTGACACGAGCTTCTGCTAGTGAAATAGTGGATTTTATTCTTCAAGATCTTGAAACGGCTGCTAGTATGTTACCGGCGAATCATGATGAAAGCCAATTGGGACGTTTTACTCAAACGATAGCAAAAGCTTTGGCTTCAAGGCTGACATTATATTATGCAAGTCAGTATTGGAATCCAGAAAATGACATTACAAAATGGCAAACGGCTGCAAGTACTGCAAAAGCTGCTATTGATTATGCTGAACAAAATGGTTATCGTTTGGCTGATAATTACGCTGATATTTTTTCTGCAACGGTTAATCCGGAAGTCATTTGGTGCAAAAACTCTGGTGGAAGTGAATGTGTTTGGTGGAATTGGTATGGTTTTCCTTTAGGATATGGAGGATGGTATGTAGATGGCCCTTTGCAGGAAATGGTAGATTCTTATGAGATGGCTGCAACAGGCGAGATCCCAGTATTAGGTTATGATGAGAATGATAACCAGATTATTAATCTGAAATCTGGATATGATCCAGTACATCCATTTGAAGGTAGAGATCCACGTTTTTATGTAAGTATCCTCTATCATGGGGCTCAATGGCAGGGAAGAGCGGTTGATGTATCTCCAACTGGACTAGATAATATTAATATAGGTGGTGTACCACGAGTTAATTATTTTACAAGAAAGTATTTATGGGAGCAACATAATTTGACGACTGGATCGGGGAATTCGTATCGAAGATTTGCAATTATTCGATTGGCAGAGCTTTATCTTAATTATGCGGAAGCACTGAATGAAGCAGAAGGCCCAACAGCAGAAGTCTATAATGCAGTTAATAAGATTCGTAGACGTGCTCAATTACTTGATTTACCGGCAAATCTGACTAAAGATGAGATGAGGAATAAGATCAGACAAGAAAGGCGTGTGGAACTGGCATTTGAAAATCACAGATTTTGGGATGTTAGACGTTGGAAAATTGCAGAAATAGTTGATAATAAAAAGGTGCATAAGATAACGGTAAATGCAGATGGAACATATAGTTATCCAGTATTTCAAAACCGTGTATTTGATAAGGCTAAACATTATTTATTTCCTATTCCTCAGTCTGAAATAGATAAAAATCGTAACTTAGTTCAGAATCCAGGATGGAATTAACAGAGATTGAATATTAGATTATAAGATAAAAATGACTTTATTTTGAAATAGATAATTATGAGAAAGAATTTTATATTTAAAATGAGTGTAGTATTCGTGATGGGTATTATGGCATTAGGTCAAGTATCATGTTCATCAAAGACTGAAACAAATGTAGATAAAGAAGGGGAGGCTTCTTCTGAGTCTCAAGGCGATGTGTTTTTTCAAACAAGAGGGATTATTCTTTCATGGGATGACGTCAAGAAACCAGAAGTTCTGGATTGGTTAAAACTTTCAGAAAATGCAGGTATTACTACTCTTAGTGTTTTTGGTGCTGACATATATTCTGCTGAATACCAGGAGTTCGTCTCAAAATGTCGTGAAAAGTCTATTGATATTGAATACCAAGAACATATGATGCGACTTTGTTGCCAAGAGACTTGTTCAAGGAGCATCCAGCATATTTCCGTATGGATGAGAACGGTCAACGTACAGCAGATTTTAATTGTTGTCCTTCATCGGAAGAGGCTTTGAGTATAATAGCGGCTAATGCAAAAGTTGCCGCCCAAAAATGTACTTCTAGTAATAATAAATATTATTACTGGTTAGATGATGGCGGAAAGAGATGCCATTGCAAATTATGTGATAAATACAATGATAGTGATCAAGCTTTGTTGATAGAGAATCAGATAATAAGGGCTTTGAAAGAAGTTAATCCACAAGCAAAGTTGGCACATCTTGCTTATCAAGTACTATTCCTGCACCGGAAATTGTAAAACCAGAGAATGATATTTTTTTGGAATTTGCTCCTTTTAATCGTCGTTGGGATAAGCCTTTGAGAGAACGTGATGCTATTCGGGATGGAATGACAATTACTCATGGTGAATATATTGATGCATTAGAGGCTAATTTAAAAGTCTTCCCTAAAGAAACGGCACAAGTTTTGGAATATTGGATGGATGTGTCTTTATTTAGTGACTGGAAAAAGCCAGCGGTACAATTACCTTGGAATAAAAATGTATTTCTTTCGGATATCAACACATATGCACATTATGGTATTCGTAATATTATTGCATATGCAGTTTATGTCGATGCTATATACTATGAAACCTATAAGAATGTCAATTTTGTACAAGAGTATGGTGATGGTCTGAAGAATTATCGTTTACCGGAATAAGATAAATGAATAGAATTACGAGTAGCAATGTATGCTACTTGTAATTCTACAATAAATAAGAAGCATAAAAAGAACTATGAGAAAGTTTTCTGTATTTTAGGAATAATTTTATTTGTTCAGATCCTGTATAGTTGTACTTCTCCAATTATTCCTTATTCCATAGACGCGAAGAAAGAAGACCCTCCGCTAGAGACTCTGATCAATTGGGAGGATGGTATACCATTAAGGCTATAAAACCATTTTTCGCTCCTTGGGATTATTTGGAGGATGAGACGGTATTTAGGTGTTTCTTTTCTTCACAATATTTTTATTTTAGTTTTAATGTAGCAGATGCCACTCCAATCATGTGTCGTGAGTTTGTTCAAGAGTCTGATGTTGAAGCTGAGGATCGTGTGGAAATCTTTTTTTCGGCTTCAAAAGATATGGGACAATATTATTGTATGGAGATAGATCCTAGCGGGCATGTTATGGATTATTCAGCTAGCTATTATAGAAAATTTGATTATGAATGGAATTTTAAGAGTCTGGAAATATGTTCCATAAAAGATGAAAAAGGGTATATCGTTGCAGGCAGACTGTCTGTTTCAGAACTTTTGGAATTGGGAATTGATTTAGAAGAGTTTTATATGGGAGTTTTCAGAGCAGATTTTACAACGCCTAATACGGTTATTTGGTATTCATCTGTGAGTATAAATGAGCCTAAACCAGATTTTCATAACCCCAATATCTTATTTCCTTGTATGAAAAAATAGTTATATCTTAAAACTGATCGCTATGTATAGAAATACTTTTTTATCTGTTATGTTTCTTGCGTGTTGTTTTAATGGTAGTCTTTGTGCACAAAGTGATGCACAAATTTATGAAAGGACTTGTGATGCAAAGACTTATCCTTTTTCAGACCCATCTCCAGTTGCGACACCTAATAATTCTTATTATCCTTATTTCCGCTTTGATGGTTTTTCTATGCAAGCGCAGGAGAAGCAGTGGAAAATGGTTGTTTTGGAAAATGATTATGTGAAACTAACTGTAACTCCAGAAATCGGAGGGAAAATTTGGGGAGCCATAGACAAAGTTAATAATAAAGAATTTGTTTACACTAATGGAGTCGTGAAATTTCGTGATGTGGCAATGAGAGGACCCTGGACATCGGGAGGTATAGAATTTAATTTTGGTATTATTGGTCATGCTCCTACATGTAGTACTCCTATAGATTATCTTACAAAAAAGAATGTGGATGGTAGTGTTAGTTGTCATATATTTTCTTATGAGTGGATTACGCGTACAGTCTGGAATGTCGAAATTAGTTTACCTAAGGACAAGGCTTATTTCACAACGCACACAACTTGGTTTAATCAGTCTTCTATTGATCAACCTTATTACCAATGGATGAATGCTGGTTATGCTACTAAAACTGGAACAAGATTTTATTATCCAGGTACTTATAGTATAGGACATTCGGGAGATTTGCATCCTTATCCGATTGATGAGGAGGGGCGAGATGTCTCGTGGTATGATAATAATAATTTTGGTGCTTCTAAATCTTTACATATAATAGGTGATTATAATGATTATTTTGGGATTTATTGGCATAATGAAAAACATGGTTCAGCTCATTACTCCAATTATGATGAGAAATTGGGGATGAAATTTTATCTTTGGAGTTTTTCACGTGAAGGGGCCATCTGGGAAGAACTATTGACTGATGATAGTGGGCAATATGCGGAACTACAATCTGGTAGAATGTATAATCAGCCAAGTGTGACCAGCGGTTTTACACCATTTAATCATAATGAGTTTGCTGCACAGATGACAGACCAATGGACTGAATATTGGTTTCCTATAGCCGAGATCGGTGGTCTTTCTCAAGCAAGTCCGCTAGGCGCTATATATGTAGAGCACTCTGAAAAAAATATTGAAGTTCATTTATCTGCTCTGAAAGATATTTGTACCGATATGGAAATTTACAATGACAGGCAATTATTGATGAAGATGCCTATAAAAGCTAAAATATTAACTCCTGAGTATTTTAATATACCTTTGCCTTTTGATATTCCGGAAGGAAAGCTCAGAATTATAATAGGGAATAAGGAATTGGTTTATTCAGAGATAAAAAATGATTATGAACTGAACCGTCCGAAAGAACTACCAGCTGATTTTGACTGGAATTCTACATATGGGCTTTATATGCAGGGTAAAGACTGGCTAAATCAGAAAATGTATGGAAATGCGGAAAAATATTTGAAAGCAGCTCTAGAGAAAGATGTATATTTTATTCCGGCATTGGTAAGCTTATCTTCATTGTATTATAAGAAAGGGATGTATCTTGATGCTTGTGAATTGGTAAAACGAGTGTTGAGTTAGATACTTATCATGGAGAGGCCAACTATTTGTATGGATTATGTAGTCGTGCTATGGGAAATCTGGCAGATGCCAAAGATGGCTTTTCCGTGGCAACATTTTCTCCAGGTTTTCGTACGGCTGCTTATGAGCAGTTGGGTGAACTTTATATGAGAGAGGAAAATTGGGAAAAGCTGAGCAATATGCATTAAAAAGTTTGGAGTATAATCAAATGAACTTATATGCGAAGCAGTTGCTGATTGTCCTTTACAGAAAAAGTAATCATGCGGAAAAAGCGTTGAGTGAAATAGAAAAAATGACAGAACAGTTGCCATTGCTACATTGGGTTCGATTTGAAGAGTATTTATTGGAAGCCTCGACTGCTGAAGAATTCAGTTCTCTTATTTGTAATGAGCTCTCTTTCGAGACTTATATGGAAATGGCTGTATGGTATGAGTCTATTGGCTGTCTGGATGAAGCTATTACACTTCTATCATTTGTAGATACTTATCCAATAGCTTTGTATCAGAAGGCCTATATATATCATTTGAAAGGGGATGAAAAGGGGGCAATGGTATTTTTGGATGAGGCTAATAAGAAGTCTCCTAAAATGGTGTTTCCTTTTCGTGCCCATACATTGAAAGTTTTGGAATGGGCAGCAGGTTTGTCTGATAATTGGAAAATAAGTTATTATCGTGGGCTGATTCAATGGAGTGTTGGCAATACATGTTGTGCTTTAAATTTATTGAATAGTTGCAAAGATGTTCCTGATTATGCTGCTTTTTATTTAAGTCGTGCTGAGTTGCGAAAGGATAAGTCTGGTTTGCCCGATTTGCTCATGGCTCAAAAACTTGATCAATCATGGAGAACACAGTACTATTTATTAAATTATTATGTTGATCATGAGCAATGGGCAGAGGCTGTAAAAGTGGGAAGGAATGCTTATAAGAGATATCCAGATAACTATTATATTGGATTAAAATATGCAATGGCTCTTTGTGAGAGTGGACAGTATATGGCTAGTCTCAATTGTCTGAAGAAGTTACAGGTACTTCCTTATGAGGGATCGTATATTGGACGTGATATTTATCGCAGGGCTTGTCTGTATCAAGCTATGAAAGAATGGGAAGATGGTAGGTATGCCAAAATGTTAACAATGATAGAGAAAACACAAGAATGGCCGGAGAACTTGGGGGTAGGAAAGCCTGATGAGGAGTTGATAGATACTCGCTTGGAAGACTATATGGCAGCTATTGCGTATGTAGAACAAGGGCAAAGTATGCAAGCAGATAAATTGTTCTCTCAAATTGCAAGTAGCAATATGTCTGAAGCTTATTTTGACTCAAATAACCTTTTGGTTGTGCTGGCATTGCGTAACTTAGGAAAAGTTGACATGGCAGATAGTCTTGTGAATGAATGGAAAGTTAAACATGTACATAATGAAATAGCTCAGTGGTGTATATTGGTTTATAATAATGAAAAGAAAAAGGCAACAGAGATACTTAATAAGTATGAAGAAACGGAAGAAATTGCTCCATGGAATGTTGGTTATAGGGATTATAACTTTAAATTGATAAGAAAATTGAGTCGTATATTGAAAAATAAAATTCTAACCTTGTTTATTATATAATAAGAATGCAATGTGTATTTTCGTAACTATATGTTTTTTGCTCTTTTTCTGGCTTATACCTATTTCTTTATATGCAGATAATGAGATTCATCTGACATTGATACCTCCTGCTATTGTAACGAATCAAGTTGATCTTGATATTCGTGGAGGAGTTGTAAATAAGAGCAGTCAAGAGCAAATGTATATTGTTTCATTGTATTGGAATAAAGAAGATGATGAACATCTGATATGTCGTTCTACTTTCAAACTTTTGCCCGGTCAGTCAAAGACTGTTTGTTCTATTGTAGATACAGAAAAGAGGATAGGCCAAAATCGAGTAATCTTTAAGGTTAAAAGTCAAAATAAGCTATATAGGAAAGTTAAGGATATTGAAATTTGTAAGTCCGATATTCGTTCTACTCAGAGACTTTCTGGTGCTTGGACTGGCATCTATCACTGGAGTGAGACTGAGGGAAAATATTGGAACAAAAAACTTCAGGAAATGACGGATAGCCATTGGGGCGAGATGGTGAGAGCCATGGATAAGTTGAATATGAATATTATCGTTATTCAGGAGGTTTTTCGCAATGAAGAATATGCAGGCAAACATTCTGTAAATGTCACAAATTATACTGGTAAAGCCTTTTATCCTTCAAATCTGTATCCGGGACGGATGGATATCAAGGCTGATGATCCTATTGAGGCTATATTGACAGAGGCAGATAGGAGAAATATGAATGTATTTCTAGGAATTGGCATGTTTGCTTGGTTTGATTTTACTACTGAATCTCTAGAATGGCATAAACGAGTGGCTAAAGAGCTTTGGGAAAGTATGGACATCACGAGTCCTTTTATGGGTTTTATATTTCGGAAGAGAGTGGAGGAGGGCTAGATAATTGGGAAAAGAGTCCGTTGATGAGAAAGAAGAGGAAGGAGGATATTGTAACCTTCTTTAAAGAGTTTAAGGCCTACTGTAATACTTTTGCACCAGGGAAACCTATGATGCTGGCTACCAATAGTTTTGATATTCCTAATGGAATGGATACTTATCCGGACTTATTGAAGCATCTGGATATATTATGTCCATTTGGATTTGCTAGAATGCCTAAAGAAGATTTAAAAGGACTTGAAGCTGCAAATTTATTACAAAAAGTATGTGATGAAGCGAAAGCTCATTTATGGTTTGATTTGGAGGCTTTTTTATTCAACCAGGATAATTCATTATATCCTCGGCCTATAGATGGAATCATTCAAGACTTAAATCAATTTGAGAATTTTGAGACTATTTTGTGTTATCAGTTTCCTGGTGTATTTAATGATCCGGAAATGTCTGTCTGTATAGGTGAAAAAGAGACAATTGATTTGTTTAACGGATACTTGGACTATTTGAACGAACAAAAAAAAGAAGGTAAAGACAAGATTGTTTCCGAAGTAAAGCCAATTACCGGTACATGGATAAATCTAGCTTATCAGGATGTACGTAATAAATATACCAATCTGCAATATTTTGACAATACTGACCCTGGAATGTGGGAACAGAAGGTGAAGGAATTATCAGATATGGGGATGGAATATTTAGTTTTTATGGCAGTAGCTAATGAAGGGGAAGCCTATTATCCTTCAAAACTAATGCCGTGGGCGTATTCTGAGAATAGAAAAAGCCGGTGGATGCCATTATGGATGCGGCAGCTCGACTAGGCATGAAGGTTTTTATGAGTATTGGCTGGGCTAAAGACCAGGATGATAATTTACGCGATCCGGTGATTCAGCAAAGGCAATTGGATATGATGAAGGAGTTGGCGTCCATATATAGGACACATAAAGCGCTTTATGGATGGTATTTACCGGTTGAGGATTGCTTGTGTCCTATACTTTCTGAGCATGCTGTGAATGCGGTCAATGCTTTGGCAGAGCAGGCGCGTAGATTGACTCCGAATAAGAAAATTCTGATTTCTCCTTATGGCATGGTCAATTCTGATTTGATGATCCGGAATATGAAAGGCGGTTGTCTAGGCTAAAGGTAGATGTCATAACCTATCAAGATGAAGTGGGATGTGTGAGGGAAAAGTTTCCTTTGGTCCGCTTGAAGGAAAACTGGCAAAAGCTGCGGACTATTCATGATAAACTGAATATTGCCTTATGGGCGAACTGTGAAACGTTTACGTGGGAAGATGAGCTTAACGACCGCACTTCTGCTTTGATTCCGGCTGCTATTCACGCTTACTTTCTCAGCAAGCAGCAGCATCGGCAGCGGGAGTGGAGAATATTGTTTCTTTCATGTTTTGTGGCATCATTGAGAATCCGATGTCATCTTTTCAGTTAGGACAACCTATTTGGTCCAATTGTACTTTTCAGAACTATATGGATTGGAAGCGGGGTACGAGATATTGGAAATTGCTTGAAGCTTCTTTCCTTGATAAATTGGCTAATGGTGCGACACCTGAGATGATAAGGGACGAAAAGACTCCATCGGCATTATTGGATGGCTTGATTGCTGAGGAAAACACCGGAGACAGTTGTTGGATAATCTTTAATAAGGGATATCATGAGCTGCAGGTTGATTTGCAAAAGGAAATGGAGCTCCATGACGTTTTACTGCGTATGTTAAATTATAGGCCGGGAGGTATTAGACTGCCCTCGAAAGTCTATTTATATGCTTCACTAGATGGAGACTCGTATCGTTTATTATCTATTAAAGACACTCCTTCCTTCCAGAATGCCAAGCATGATGCCTGGATTGACGGAGTCTTGTTTGAAGGTATAGATGTCAATACCCGCTATCTCAAAGTTGCTTTTGAGGCAGATACGCCGGTGTATATGGATGAATTATTTGTTAATCCAGTAATCAGATAATAGGAAAGCCTCCCGATATTTTAGTGCATATTGGGAGGCCTTCTTTATTATCTCTATTTTTTTATCAGTCGAACAGACTCTTGAACTTCTTGAATATTTTCTCCTTAATCGAAGTATTTGGCTTGAAGTTATCCGATTCTTCCATCTCCTCCAGCGCCTTCTTCTCATCCTTGTTCAGCGTTTCGGGTACGTATACGCTGACATTTACCAGCAAATCTCCCGTGCCGTATCCGTTCACGTTGGGTAAACCTTTGCCGCGCAGGCGGAGCACTTTTCCCGGTTGCGTACCTGAGTCAATTTTTACTTTCACCTTTCCATCAATCGTGGGAATTTCTACCGCACCACCCAAGGCTGCTGTCGGGAAGCTGAGGAGCAGATTGTAAATCAAGTCGTTTTCATCGCGTATCAGGTTCGGGTCTTGTTCTTCCTCTACAAGAATCAGCAGGTCTCCCGGCACGCCGTTGTGCTTGCCTGCGTTTCCTTTTCCTCCCATAGAGAGTTGCATACCTTCTGCAACGCCTTTCGGAATTTTTACGGTTACTACTTCTTCACCGTATACAATGCCTTCACCGGCACACTCCTTACACTTGTTCTTGATGATTTTGCCCTCACCGCCACACGTCGGCAGGTGGTTCTTGTCTGCATGGTGCCGAGTATGGTTTGCTGGTTACGGATTACCGTGCCGCTGCCGTTACAAGTCGGGCAGGTCTCTGAACCACCGTCACCTTCGGCTCCCGTACCATGACAGTGGGTACAAGGCACGTATTTCTTCAGTTTGAATTTCTTTTCCACGCCGGTAGAGATTTCCTTGAGGTTCAGTTTCACCTTGACACGCAGGTCCGAACCACGGTAACGGCGTTGTTGTTGTGCTCCACCGCCTCCGCCGAAACCTCCAAAACCGCCGAAACCTCCACTGTGTCCGCCAAAGATGTCACCGAACATGGAGAAGATGTCGTCCATGGACATGCCTCCACTGAAGCCGCCGAACGGACCACCATTACCGGCGGCACCACCCAGTCCGGCATGACCGAACTGATCGTAGCGGGCACGCTTGTCCGGATTGCTTAGTACGTCGTATGCTTCTGCCGCTTCCTTGAATTTCTCTTCGGCTGTTTTGTCGCCCGGATTCTTGTCCGGATGATATTGGATGGCTTTCTTGCGATAGGCTTTCTTTATTTCTTCTACCGTTGCTGTCTTTTCGACTTCCAATACTTCGTAGTAATCTCTTTTTTCCATACAGTTTTATGTTATTCTCCGACTACCACTTTGGCATGACGGATCACTTTGTCGTTTAGGATGTAACCGGTTTGTACACAGTCCAGAATTTTGCCTTTCAGTGCTTCATTGGGTGCCGGAATCACGGCGATGGCTTCGTGATAGTCTGTATCGAGCGGTTGTTCCTTTGTTTCTATCACCTTAACGCCGTTTTGTCCCAATACAGACATGAACTTGTTGTAGATAAGTTCAACGCCTTCTTTTACGGCGGCTACGTCGGTGGCTGTTTCCATGTTTTTGAGGGCGCGTTCAAAGTCATCCACGATGGGAGAATACTGCTGATACTCTTTTCACCACCGTTCAGGATAAGTTCTGCCTTCTCCTTCATGGTGCGTTTGCGGTAATTGTCAAACTCGGCAGACAAGCGCAGGTATTTGTCCTTCTGCTCTTCAATCTGTTCATTGGCCTTTTCCAGTTCCTGGGCGAGCTTTTCTTCTTCTGTCAGGGGAGCTTCGTTTTCTTGTGAAGTTTCTTGTCCGACAGTTTCTTCGTCACATTCGTTAGGAGTAGCTTGAGTTTTCAGCTCCTCTTCCTGGTTGTTTTCTTTTTCTTTCGGATTCATATTGTTATGCTTATTATTCTTGTAAAATGATTTAGCTTTCATTGCTGTTAAGGGTTTAAGTTAATACGATATTAGTGCTCCAGCAAAAACTTTGCCAAAACGGATATTTTTGCCGAAAACGCTGCAAAGGTAATACTTTTATGTCAGATTGACAGCGCTTCTCTGTGTCTATTCATGGAAAAATAACTATCTTTGCACTCGCAATTCGCAGACTAATAGGTATTAAATAGTAAATTGTAAATAAATAAATCGTAAATATAAAGATGATTACAGTCTCTAATGTCTCAGTACAGTTTGGTAAAAGAGTGTTGTTCAATGACGTAAACCTGAAGTTTACAAGTGGTAACTGTTATGGTATCATCGGTGCCAACGGTGCCGGAAAATCTACTTTCCTGAAAACGATTTCCGGGGAGCTGGACTACAACGGGCTCCATCATGCTGGCTCCGGGAGAGCGTCTTTCCGTTTTGAGCCAGGACACTTTAAGTGGGATGCTTTTACGGTGATGGACACGGTGATGATGGGACACACGGTGTTGTGGGACATCATGAAGCAGCGTGAAGTGCTGTATGCCAAAGAGGATTTCACAGACGAGGATGGACTGAAGGTTTCCGAATTGGAAGAGAAATTTGCCGAGCTGGACGGCTGGAATGCCGAAAGCGATGCTGCCGCCTTGCTGAGTGGCTTGGGTATCAAGGAAGACAAGCATTATCTGTTGATGGGTGAGTTGAACAACAAGGAAAAGGTGCGTGTCATGCTGGCGCAAGCTCTCTATGGAAATCCTGATAACTTGCTGCTGGACGAGCCTACCAATGACTTGGATATGGAGACCGTGACTTGGCTGGAAGAGTACCTCTCCAACTTTGAGCATACGGTGCTGGTGGTAAGCCACGACCGTCACTTCCTCGACTCCGTTTGTACGCATACGGTGGACATCGACTACGGAAAGATTAACCTCTTTGCCGGTAACTATAGCTTCTGGTACGAGTCCAGCCAGCTGGCGCTCCGTCAGCAGCAGAACCAGAAGCAAAGGCCGAGGAGAAGAAGAAAGAGCTGGAAGAGTTTATCCGCCGATTCAGTGCCAATGTGGCAAAGAGCAAGCAGACTACCAGCCGCAAGAAGATGCTGGAGAAACTGAATGTGGAAGAAATCAAGCCGTCATCACGTAAGTATCCGGGTATCATCTTTACGCCCGAACGCGAACCGGGTAATCAGATTCTGGAAGTTTCCGGTTTGACGAAAACGCTGGAAGATGGTACGGTGCTGTTCCGCGACGTCAACTTCAACGTAGAGAAGGGAGACAAGATTGTATTCCTTTCGCACGACCCGCGTGCCATGACCGCCCTGTTCGAGATTATCAACGAGAATATGAAACCGGATGCAGGTACTTTCAACTGGGGTGTGACTATCACCACCGCTTACCTGCCGCTGGACAATACTGCATTCTTTAATACAGACCTGAATCTGGTGGACTGGTTGAGCCAGTTCGGTGAAGGCAATGAAGTCTATATGAAGAGCTTCCTGGGACGTATGCTGTTCTCCGGCGAGGAGGTGCTGAAGAAAGCAAGCGTATTGTCGGGAGGTGAGAAGATGCGTTGCATGATTGCACGTATGCAGCTGCGCAATGCCAATTGCTTGATTCTGGATACACCTACAATCACCTCGACTTGGAGTCTATCCAGGCATTCAACAATAATCTAAAGACCTATAAAGGCAATATCCTTTTCTCATCCCACGACCACGAGTTCATTCAGACGGTTGCCAACCGTATCATCGAATTGACTCCGAACGGTATTATCGACAAGATGATGGAGTATGACGAATACATCACTTCAGACCACATTAAGGAGTTGCGTGCACGTATGTACGCAACAAAGTGATAACGGAAGCTAAGGACTAAATAAGCATATTTTAAATCGTTCCATCATGAGGAAAAATCGTTCCACCATGGTGGAACGATTTTTTCACCACGGTGGAACAATATTTCTGCCATGATGGAACGATTCTTCTTTCATATCTTTTTTGTTTAATAAAGGCTTGTGCGATATTGAAAAAAAGAAGAAGGTGTGTTAGAATGATAGCTAAAAATCATTCTAACACACCTTCTTTTGCTATTAAAAGAGTCTCTTTGTTCTTATTAAGGCGGGGAATAGTCTGGGTTATTGTTTCTCCTTATATATAATTTTGCCTTGGCTTTCGCCGAAAAGGTTGTCGCCTAGCGTGGTAATCTTATTCCCCGTGGCAAGCACATAGCGCAGGTTGTCGCATCCCATAAATGCTCCGTACTCAATGGCGGTTACACTGGCAGGAAGCACCAGCGTGCCGCACAAACGGCCGCAGCCACTGAATGCACGCTGTCCGATGCTTCTAAGCTCTTGCGGGAGCCGTACGTTCAGCAGATACTTCTTTTGGGTGAAAGTATAGTCGGGAATTGCAGTGGCATTACTGTTGGTCATGTCGATGGAACCAGATTGGGCATATAGTCGCGTATCAATGTGAAGTCGGCTTCGTCCATTTTTCCTTCAACGGTCAGAAAGTTAACGTCTTTGGGCTGAAATCCGGCTCTTAACAGTTCGCTGGCAAGGCTGCCCATTTTACCAATCTGCACATTTACTGTCAGTGGTTCTCCTTCAATGAATGCAAAGGTCTCCCATTTCTTTTTGGTACGATAGGAGTCACTGCATCCCAATGGAACAAATATGGCTGTAACGCTATCGGCCAATGCTTCGGACAACAGATTGGGAGCCGTTTTCTTCCGTATCTGGCATATCTTGAGATTTTTGCATCCCTTAAAGGCAGCATCTTCGATGTTCTTGGTCTTGTCGGAAAGGATAATCCTGGTCAGCGTCTCCTTACCTACAAATGTACTGTCGTCCATTTGCTTGCAGAAGGCATATGCCGGAATGCAATTGGCAGGATATACATAAAAACGGTTTGGATAAGTCCCGTTCTTGCCTGCATACATGCTGATGGAGGCATTGGAAATGTCCAGCAGTTGCAGGCTTTTGAATTCATCCCGTAGATGCCTGAAATCTACGGCATTCAGCTTGCCCTGCAGGGTCAGTTGGGTGATTTCATTGGCTTCCGCTTCTGTCATCAGTTCCACCAGGGTGCCGGGTTTGGCCACGTAGTACCTTTTGGATTTTTGTGCCGAGGCATTCAGCATTAACGCCAGTCCGGCAACGGCTAAAAGTATTTTTCTAAGTTTCATGTTTGTCGATTCCAGATTGATTTTTCAAATATAAGAAGAAACCGGCAGGAATACG
>ENA-OQLB01000865-OQLB01000865.1-human-gut-metagenome-genome-assembly--contig:-NODE-865-length-15093-cov-4.840973_pt1 | contig 15093 bp, 22 predicted proteins | sample MGYA00242656_ERZ504813 | MGnify/ENA primary metagenome ERZ504813 (study PRJEB26092, sample SAMD00036388) | human gut metagenome | host: Homo sapiens | study: EMG produced TPA metagenomics assembly of... | reverse complement strand
GCAAGCTCTTTCCCTTAAACCACTTGGCTATGATTTTGGAAACTGTAATACCGGCGACTCCGCTCCTACTCCAAAATGGAATAACCGGCAAAAAGACAACAAACACACCCGTTTAATACGTCCAAATATTTCATTGATTCCGAATAAGTCGCGTCGGCACCGGCAAGTCCCGTCATTGCATAGTATTCAAGTGCTGTACCACCTACCATCAGGATAGTTGCCAGCTTTCCGGTGAAACGGATACCAAAGCGGTCGAGGATTAATCCTCCCCAAATCAACATCAGGAAAAAAACATTCAGAAAACTATAACCACCGGTAAAGAATCCGAAGTCGGTACTCGACCAAGCCAAGTCCGTTTCCAACATTGTCTTCAACGGTGCTACCACGTCGTTTACATAATAAGCTGCCATCATCGTGAAGGCAACAATCACCAATGCCCCCCAACGGGTAGCCTTGGAATCATTCAATTTAAGTTTGAGTTGTTCTGTCATTGTACTATTTGGATTTCAATTTATTAATCAGATTGCATAAATTACTGACAAAGGTAAATAAATACTTCATCAAAACGAAAAAAGGCTGACACCTTTTCAGTATCAACCTTTCTCTTATTTTTCCAAGCGGGAGTCATCCGCAATATCCTTATCTTATTCTGCTGCAGGGGCTTCTGCTGCAGGAGCAGGAGCTTCAGCCGGAGTTGTAGCTGCAGGGGCCTCCGATTGCGGAGCTTCTGTACCTACGGGCATGTTATAAGGATTAGTTTTTTCTTCTTGTTGCGCCTGTTCCAGAATCACATCACCGCCCTTGCCTGTGGAAGAAGGAATAGTGTAAGCAGAAACAATACTGAAGACTACCATGACAGCTGCCAGAGTCCAGGTTGCTTTTTCCAAAAAGTCCGTAGTCTTGCGCACACCCATAATTTGGTTGGATGATGAAAAGCCTGATGCCAGACCACCTCCTTTAGAATTTTGAATCAATACAATGAAGCACATCAGCACAGATGCAATCAGCATTAAGATAACTAATAATAAATACATTTTGTTATTTTGATTTAGCGTTAATAATCAATTTCTCCAAAAATCTGATTTGGTCTGCAAAGTAAGCATTTTTTGGATAATTCAAACTTAATTTTTTAATAATTTCAAGCGCCTTGTCATATCGGTGCTGTTTTATATAGATTTTGGCTAAAGTTTCCGTAAAACAGCTATCGTCCAACTCTTCCGTTACCGGCGATACTGAGGGTTCTTCCTCTTCTTCAGTCTCTTCCTCCTTCTCTACAAGAAACTCCCTTCTCGTATCCGAGGCATCCGAAGACTCACTCTTTTGGATAAAGTCATCTATCAATTCATGCCCGCGCAGTTTAGGCACTTCCGACTCATCTTCTGCATCCACACCGGTTCTTCCTGCATTAAATAGGCCGTATAATCCACCGCATAATCCAGCTCCGTATGCTGTGAATGCTCTTCGGGAACAGTAGCCAGAAATGCGTCAATCAAGGAAAGGGTACGGTCCACACTCGGCTCTTTCTCCAAATCGCCGGAAAACAGCGACGAGACCTTCCGGGATTTCAAAGTATAGCGGTCACCCTCTATAAAGTAAAACAGCACACGACGGTCTGCCACATACAACACAGCCTTGCGCAACTCCGCGCCAAAGTTGATGTCGTGCAGCAGATAGAGGTTTTTCAGATAGAGCAAACGGAGCGACTGGAAATAAGGATAGCGTGCCACCAATGTGCGAAGCTCGTACAAAGTATCCCTATTCAGCGTCTCGGGATGCTGAATCCATTGTTGCAAATGGGTAGGCGTCATGAGTTTACCAGTTAGCTACAGTTGCATTGAAAATCTGTTCGGCAATGTCTTTCACCATCAAGGTTATCAGCTGGTCCTGCACTTCGGTCAGCAATTTTGAGGAATCATAGGTCTGGAAAGCCGAGAACTGCTGTTCAAAGTCCTCCTCATGGTTCGTGTTATTGGTGTAGCGCACGTTGACAGTCAGCGTCACCTTCACCTTCGAAGAGTAGCCGCTGGCATCCACCGATTCATTATATTGATTGTAGCCGGTTATTTCTCCGTCTATTTCCAGGTCTCCTCCGGAATTCACCAGTTGCAGGCGAGTCTGCTGAATGAACATATCCTTCATTTTCTGGTTAAATTCTGTTGCCAGCGGTGCATATACATACTCTGCCCGGTTCTGGAAATCGGCAATGGAAATCGTTTTTACCTTTGTATAGTCGATAGAGCTTATCGGAGCAAGTCCCAACTTCATACTACATGAATTCACCAGAAATAACAAGCTTACCAACAAGGAAGCAAATGCCGCTTTTTTAATCCAATCCATATTCTTTTATCTTTCTGTATAACGTACGCTCAGAGATATTCAAATCCTGAGCCGCACTCTTACGCTTGCCGTGATGTTTTTCAAGCGCCTTACGTATCATTTCTTTCTCCACTTCATCCAGGGAGAGTGACTCCTCCACATATTCTTCCGTATCCTGGAATCATCGTCCACCGGAGTAACCGGCTTTACCGAAGGATGTATAATGGTGGGGACACTGGATGTTACCGGAGGTACCACCGCCGGAGTAGCCGGCGTATAGTAGGCCGATGTGGCAACCGCCGGATTGGCTACCGTTCCCCTTTCAGCCATAATCTCATGCACCAGCTTTTTCAAGTCCGTTACATCCTGGCGCATATCAAACAGAACCTGGTAGAGAATTTCCCGTTCACTCCCGAAGCTCTTGTCCTCCTTCACTCCAAACAAGGCAGGCAGGCGCTGCATATTGTTCTGCTCAGGCAGATAGCCCTTCAGTATGGATGCATTGATTTCACGATTGGTCTCAATGATGGATATCTGCTCGGTGATATTCTTCAACTGGCGCACATTACCCGGCCATGAGTAGCCCAGCAACACTTGCTTGCCGTCTTCCGTCAGCTGAATGGCAGGCATACGGTACTTTTCTGCAAAGTCCGAAGCAAACTTTCGGAACAGCAGCACCACGTCTTCACCGCGTTCGCGCAATGGAGGGACCTGAATAGGAACTGTGTTCAAACGGTAATACAAGTCTTCACGAAAACGTCCGTCAGCAATGGCTTGTGTCAAGTTACATTGGTAGCGGCAACAATACGCACATCGGTCTTTTCCACCTTAGAAGAACCTACTTTGATGAATTCACCGCTCTCGAGCACACGCAACAAGCGTGCCTGGGTAGGCAAAGGCAATTCGCCGACTTCATCAAGGAAGATTGTTCCGCCGTTGGCCTCACCGAAATACCCCTTCCGTTCGCCGATAGCCCCGGTAAATGCGCCCTTCTCATGACCGAACAGTTCCGAGTCAATCGTCTTCGGGAATGGCTCCACAGTTCACGGCAATGTACTGTCCATGCTTGCGCCGGCTGTACTGGTGTATTATCTGCGGAAAGCTCTCCTTTCCCACACCACTCTCTCCGGTAATCAGTACAGACAAGTCGGTGGGCGCTACCTGGATAGCGATATCAATGGCACGCATCAGCGCTTCATTGTTGCCGATAATGCCGAAACGTAATTTTACTTGTTGTATTTCCGCTTTTGTCATTCTACAAATCTTCTTCTACACTATCGAGTTTCAGTTTGTCGCTATCGTCACGTTTCTCGTAATATTGCTTGCGCAGCGGATTTGCATGTGCCTCTTTCTCACGCTGGCGGTTACGGAACACATCTATTGCCACATAGATAGCCTGCCGGAATGAATCTTCAGAGGCGATTCCTTTCCCGGCAATATCGTAGGCCGTGCCATGAGCAGGCGAAGTGCGTATCACCGGCAAGCCGGCAGTATAGTTCACGCCCTCGTCCATAGCCAATGCCTTGAACGGTGCCAGCCCTGGTCGTGATACATGGCCAGGATACCATCAAAATGGGTAAAGTTATCTGAGCCCATAAACCGTCTGCCGGATAAGGACCATAGCAAAGCATACCCTTAGCAGCCATTTCGTTGATGGCCGGAATGATAATCTCCTGCTCTTCAGTTCCCAGCAATCCGCCGTCTCCTGCATGCGGATTCAGCGAAAGCACTGCAATACGCGGTGCGCTGATAGCAAAATCCTGCTTCAAGGAGCGGTTGAATATCTTCAGTTTTTCTTGTATCAGTTCTTTGGTGATGCTTCCGGCTATCTCTTTAACGGGAATATGTCCGGTCACCAATGCTACCCGGAAGTCATCTTTCATCAGAATCATAAGGGCCTTCTCGCCATCTCCCAATTTTTGCTCTATATACTCCGTATGTCCGGGGAAGGCAAACTCCTCCGACTGGATGGTATGCTTGTTGATGGGAGCTGTGACAATCACGTCTATCATTCCCTCCTTATATTCCTCAATGGCTTTTTCCAGTGCACCAAGTGCAGCTTTACCAGCTTCAACGTCAGGTTTAGAGAACTCAACCTTTACTTCATCATCCGTACAGTTCACTACACTCAAGCGATTGGGAACCGCTTCGGAGGCGGAGTTGACGATACTGAAGTTGGTAGGCAAGTCCAATGATTTACGATGATAAGCTGCCACTTTAGGCGAACCGTAGATAATCGGCGTGCACAATTCCAGCATCACCGGGTCTGCAAACGTCTTTAAAATCACTTCATACCCTACACCATTAATGTCGCCTTGTGTAATGCCGACTCTTATTTTGTTGTCTTCCATTTTTATTACTTATTATTAGTAGTATCTTTTGAGGTTACGCCTACCGGAATTTCCGCACCTTCCTGCTTGCTGCCGGGCAGTTTCAAGGTATAGAGCGAAGCTCCATCTGACGTACCAGATTACGTTTCATTTTATCAGGTGAATAAATAAATATTTCAGATACGATAATACGCTGATTGGCCTTGTCCAAACGTACATGCGATACGAACGGACCGCCCATGAAGTCACCCTTTATGCGCCACAAGCCGCGGGCCTCCAGTGCATAGTCTCCCTGCACACTGATGGGGCGTACATCGGTCATCAGAGAATCCGTCGACATATACATGCCTTCACGGGCACCAGGGATATTAATCTTCATCACGGAATCGCGTTTATGAACAAAATATTCTTTAGTAAACGTATCCTTATCCGTATAAGGATAAGAGTAGATTACAAAGTTCTGGTCGCCGGTAGCTGCATTCGTACCTGCCCAGAAGAAGTTCTCACCCTCCTTGGTAGATGTCAGTTCGCCCGGCACCCATACATCGCAATCGAACTGGCTTTTCACCTTCGTTGCTATATAGTCGCTATGCTTGTCCTTCAATACTGAAATCTGACGATTCATTTCCGCATGGGTAAAGAAATCGATGATTACCTGCCTATTCTCCTCCACAAATTTCTCGAACGAAGCCTCGTCCGGTGCCTGAATAGTGAGAATAGACTGAGGAGCAGCATATACATTCCTTGCATACTTGAATTTAGGCTGGGTATAGAGGTCCTTGTTCACATCGACAATAATGATATTGCGAATCAGTTTTAAAGTGGCATCATAATTGGAAGGGGCAGTATACATGATTCGGAATGAACGTTCTGACTGGGGAAGCCCCGGAACATCAGAATCAAGCACATCGAAAAGCGCCCTACCGGCAGGACGTTCCCACAAGCCGGGCTCCACCACTACCAGAACTTCATACGCACGACCGCTGGAGGTCGGAGTAAACACACCCTTTTTACCACCACCGCAAGCGGAAAAAAGCGTCAGTACGAGAACCATACTCAAATAAAACAAGTGCTTTCTCATATCTCTATCATTTTAGTTTTTCACAAAGCTACGAAGAATGCGTAATATCCTCCCTACCTAAGTTAATAATTTATATTAATTCTTCTTTATTCTCCTCCTGCTTGGCAGTGGACAACATGCCACAAGCGGCAAATATATCCTCTCCACGCGATGACCGTATAGTGGTAAACAGACCGTGCGAAGTCAGATAATCACGGAACGCAGTCATGGTTTCCATATCAGCCCCTTCAAGATTCACTCCAGGTATGGCATGAAAACGAATCAGGTTAATCCGGCAGTCCAGCCCACGTAGCAACTTCAGAAGTTCCTTTGCATACGGTAACGAGTCATTCACTCCTTTGAAAACAATATATTCAAAAGATAGTCTGCGCTGTTTGCTAAAATCATAGTTTCTTAACAATTCAACAATCTCCGTGATGGAGAAGGCCTTCTCTGCCGGCATCAGCTCGCGACGTTGCAAAGGTATCGGCGAATGAAGCTGATACCAGATGCAGTCCGATTCCCCAATAAAACGCTGCAAGCCCTTCTTCAATCCCACTGAAGAAAGGGTGACACGCTTGGGACTCCACGCATATCCATAAGAGGCGGTCATTATTTCCAGCGCTTTCAATACCTCGTCCAGATTATCAAGTGGTTCGCCCATGCCCATCATTACCACATTGGTCAGCTTGTCCCTTTCGGGCAACGAACTGATTTGGTTGATAATCTGGTTGGATGTCAGATTGGCGGTAAAGCCTGCTTGCCGGTCATACAGAATTTGCAGTTCATCTTACAGCCCACCTGAGAGGAGACACAAAGCGTAGCCCGGTCTTCGTCGGGTATATAGACAGCTTCCACGAAATGTCCCTCGCCTGCCCGGTATAAGTATTTCACCGTACCGTCTACAGAGCGCATGGCATCTACCGGCGCTTCGGCACCTACCTCATAGATTTCTTTCAGCAATTCCCGATGCTTCAACGAAAGATTGCTCATTTCGTCTATAGAAGCCACCTTCTTGTCATACAGCCAGGAAGCTATCTGCTTGGCAGAGAAACCGGGCATTCCCAAATTCTTCACCACATTCTGCAATTCAGCGAGCGTCAAGCCCAATAGAGGTCGTTTCTGCATATCGTTTTTCATTAAAACAAAACTCTTTCAAAAATGCAAAGGTAGGAATAAAGTTGCACAAAGACAACGGAGAGTGTAGAAAATGAAATGTACAGACAATGAAAAAGCCGCCCGGAAGTACCGGACGGCTTTTCAATATGGGTTTTCTATTCTTAGAAGAATAAATAACGTTGGTCTTTTACGTTGGCTTTCATATACAAGTCACTGATGAACTGGCTTGCCATACGTGCATGCATGTTAGCCAAGTTAGCCTCTTCAGTTTCCTTGTTGAATGTTTCGTTCAGCTTCTCTTTTGCATATGGTTGCAGAACGAATACACACCGTTACCCTTGATAGGAGCACTCAGCTTGTTCACTTCAGCAATAGAAGCGTACGCGCCTACCAGAGGTTCGCTACTACGCAATGCCGGGATATAGGCAGGAGCAGAGAAAGTAACGTGCTTTACAGAATCACTGACAGCATTTGCCATATTCTTGTACTGCTCGAACGAAGTTGCATTGGCAGCCTTCATATCAGCCATAATCTTCTCTGCTTTCTTGTCACGGAGAATTTCAGCTCTCAACTGGTCCTTTACCAAAGCCAGTGGGCGATAACCTTCAGGAACAATACTTGCAACACCTACTACCAGCATACGGTCGCTCTCGCCACATTCGTACAAACCAGAAACTTCACCGGCTTTTGCTCAAACGCCCATTTCAAAGCATCTTTGGTTCCTCTGATACCACCGATACCATGTTCAGAGCTGTACAAATCGGCTCTATCCAGCAACTTGTAACCAGCATCTTCCGCATTGGCAATCATTTTCTCTAAAGTATTGTTTGCAGCGATGAACTGGCTGAACTCATTGTATGCCTTGCTGTAAGTTTCCTTGCTGAATTCTACCGGACGCTTGATAACGGCTACCTTATATTTATCCTTGACAGCCTTCTTGTTGGTTACTTGCAAAATGACATTTGCTTGTCCCAACGCCAGATTGGTCAGTTCGTTCTGTCCCAAAGTTGTGACAGCGGTAATGTATTTCAAGTTGTCACCGTCAATCTGTGCGCCTTCGTAGTTAGCAGAAGAAATCCAGGTAGGCTCACCGGTCTGACCGTACTTCTTCGCAACTTCAGCAAAGCTGGCACCACCCTTAATAGCATTGTAGATGCTGTCGGCCAAAGTCTTCGTCTTTTCAGCATCTTCGGCAACTACCTGAATCTGACGGAACTCGATAGAGTCCGGCATGGCAGCAGTAGCCAATTTCTTGAAAGAGTTGAGGGTATTGTCAGATACGTTATAATAAGGCCCGAACACACCACCCACCGCAACAGAGTCCAAACGGGCTGTCACATCAGCAGGCAGAGACTTAGTAGTGTAGAACAAGTCTGTATAAGGAGCTTCGGAACCGGTAGAACGGATGAAGGTAGTATAGTCAGAAGGATTGGCAGTAAGTTGTTCGGTGTATTCTTCCATTTCCTTCTGGAGAGCAGCTCTGTCTTCTGCACTTGCAGTAACTTGCACATCAATGAACTTGATATTGCGAGTTTCCACATATTGCTTGAACTGTTCTTTCTTCTTGTCGTATGCAGCTTTCAAATCGGAATCCTTGATAACGATGGTAGAGTCAACGATAGAAGAATAGGGAACTGCAGCAAGCAGCAGGTCTGACTGCTCTACTCTTGCATCAAAAGCGTCCTGAGCTTCTACCGGGTTGGAGAAAAGAGATTTTGTAATCAAAGCCTGATACTTCTCCTGAAGACGTGCCTGGATAAGGGACTTTTCGAGGAAAGACCAGAACTTGTACATGGATTCATAGTATTCTGCATATTGTGAAGGCATCTGTGCCTTATTCATTTTTGAATAGTCCACCAAGAACTTCTTCAACATATCCTTATCAAACGCACCGGTCTGAGGATTACGGAACGGAGTCTGTTGCAGCATCGGATGCACACCGGCATTAATGATAGCCTGAATCTCAGCCTTCGATACAACCAGACCGAGTTTCTTTGCTTCCTTTTCAATCAGCTTATTATTGACGTATGTTCTCCATACTTCATCTTTGATTTGGTTTGTCTGCTCATCGCTCAATGCACTGTTGCCACTGGAGAACTTGATGACTTCTGTATATTCTTCTACCAATGCTTGAAAATCCTGAGCGGAAATTGATTCCCCGTTCACTTCACCTACGTCTTGTGACTGGTGTGGCTGAAGCACTTTCCACGCGTCACCTGCGATGAAAGCAAACAGCGCCAAACCAATAACAATCACCAATAAAGGTCCTTTAGACCGAATGTTTTGTAATGTTGCCATTTTAGTTAATATGATTTATTTGTTTATTATTATTTTCCTAACATGTTCATTTTAGCGCACGAAGATACAAAAAATGCTAATACGCATCCATTTATTCTTTAAAAAATTACGCCTAAATGAAATTATTCAATGACTTTCAGTCTTACCAACTCAATTTTAGTGGCTGTTACCTTGATTATTTTAAACTGATAATTATCCACTTCAATCACTTCATGCAGTTTCGGGAAACTTGATAACGGTTCAAAATCAGACCGCCCACTGTCAGATAATCATCCGATTCCGGCAGGTCGAGCCCGAAAGTCTCATTTACCTTTTCTATTTCCAGACGGGCCGAAAGCACATATTCACGTTCACCCAACTGCTTACACACATAGGATGTGTTATCATGCTCATCCTCAATATCGCCAAAAATTTCTTCCACCAAATCCTCTAAAGAGACGATACCCGCCGTACCACCGAATTCGTCCACCACTACAGCAATCGTTTTTTTCTGTTGCATGAACAGTTTCATCAGTTTGTGGGCCGACATCGTTTCGGGTACAATAGGCACTTCCTTCACGTTATTCCTCCAGTCCACCGGATTCCTGAACATCTCCGACGAGTGAATATATCCCACCACATTATCTATATTTCCATCATATACTATGATTTTGGAAATACCCGACTCCACAAAAAGACATTTCAATTCTTCCAATGTAGTGGTCAGATCTACAGCTACCACCTCTGTACGCGGTACAATACAGTCGCGTATCTTTATATTCGAAAAGTCAAGCGCATTTTGGAATATCTTTACCTCTGCATCCAGTTCTTCTTCACTTTCCGCATTCTCTATGCTCGACTGGATGAAGTAATCCAAATCCACTTTGCCAAAAGCTTGGCCGACGCCTCCTTGTTTACTTTCATCCCAAATATCCGAAGGAACAGATACGACAATCCCGATGCAAACTTTGAAACAGGAAACAGAATGACATAACATATGAATAAAGGAATGGCACATACCCTCAGCATCAGATTGGGATTGATTTTAAACAAAGTCTTCGGCAAGAACTCACCGGTTACCAAAATAATAAGAGTGGAAATTACAGTCTGCACCAACACCATTACAAAATGATTGGAAATAATTCCGGCAAGAAGATTCACCTCTATGATTTGTGCCATCAAGATACCATAAATGACAAGCGCGATGTTATTACCCACCAGCATGGTCGAGATGAAGTTATTCGGGTTGCGAAGGAAATAGGAAATGATACCGGAAGTGACGCCTGACTTCCTTTCCATCTCAAAGCGCAGTTTATCTACGGAAACAAAGGCAATCTCCATTCCTGAAAAGAAAGCAGAGAAAGCCATGGTTATCAATAAAAAAATAACGGTATCCATTTTATCAATTTATGGTATCAGTCTGCAAGCTGTCTGCTGCGGCAGTCTCCTCGTCAACATAGAAGATACCCTCCGGCTTGCGAATCGTGTAAACAGTCATCTGCTGATTGGATTCAAAGCCATGTCCCGTAATGATACGGTCAGGCTGCTCGATACGGATAAACTCATCCGAATAAATTCTTTGTGCCCGCTGGTCCCAATACAGCAGCTCTGTATCAAACTGCTCACCTTTCAAATTCTGTATATGCACATTCCCCATCAGTTTCCACAACTCCTCCTTATTAAAGAAGTAGGCTGTATCAGCTTGATACTTGCCTCCACTTGGAAGATAGAGTCGAACTTCTCCAAATAGACCCCCTTTTCAAAAGCCCAGTAAGGAGGATTCTTCCGGTCAAAGACCAGCCACTCTTCCGTATTGATGCGGTAACGCGTTACACCGGAATCAGAAACCAGTGTAGTCACCCCGCGGGTATCCATCACTGCCATAGAGTCACGCTCGGTAATGGCATCTCCCAGCTCCTTCTTCTTCCCGGAACACGAAGAAAATAAAAGAAGCATAACCATTGCCCCAAGGACAATGGTTATGCTCGCATTTTTATGATAAACAATGTTGATGGGTTGTAGCAACATGATTTTATCTGATAGTTGTAGATTCACCTATCCATCCACCGATAGTGATACGGTCACCAGCTTTGTAACCCAACATAAAGAGGTCTTTAGCCTGGGGAGTGTGGCGGGAATAAGTACTAATCAATTCGTTAGCACGTTCTGTAACTGAAGGATCTACAGCTTTAGCTCTCTGCAGCTTGTCAATTACTACAAAGTAAGTACACTTATTCAGAGCAGGCTCATCGGTCCAGTTAGGATTGGAGCCGTAAAGCTGTGCCAGTAAAATATAAGGCTCTCCATAGTTCTCCTTAAAGCTCATAGCCTTTTGGCAGTAGCTTCTTGCCTGAGAGAGTTTCTTGGCCTGCATCAAGCTGCGGCAGTAGCGTATGCCATTTCAGCCTTCTTGTCATTATCTGTTTCTTTAGCCAATGCTTCATCAAAATACTTCACGGCATTGTCATAGTCACCTTTCTTATAGTACATGTATGCTACACCTACAGCTGCATCGGCAGTCGGGTCAATCTGATACATGTACTCAGATGCCTTGAAGTAAACTTCGCTTTCGTTGCACTTCATCAATTTCAGGATGTTCAATGCCTTCTTCAAGAAAGCGGAGTCAGTCTTGCTTGCTTCCACCTTAGGACCATAGATATTCTGCAAAGATTCACAATCAGCTACACCACTCTGAATGAACATGGCCACGAGGTTATCCTTGATAGCTTGCAAGTTAGCCTTCTTAGCTTCCTTGGTTTCAGCAGCAAGTGCGTCATCTGCATACTTGGAAGCATCAATATAATCCTGGAAGAACTGGTCGGTATGATTATCATCAGCCTTTACCTTCTGCATGGAAGTATCCAGGAAATAGTGCAACACCGCACCTTTGGAACCACCCTTTTCAGCATGACAGATTCTTTCAGCCAATTATAAGCCGTATTAAGGTCCGGAGCAGGAGCGAACTGAAGATAATCCACAGCTTTGGCACCCAAGGCATCAGCCACACTCGGCACGCCCTTCATTCCCTTACCAATGAATTCAGGAATGTACTTCATTCTCAAATCATATACATCCATCAACTCATCAAAATACTTCTTGTAATCAGCAGAATTTCTATCCTTAATCTGACTCAAGAAACCCACTAAAATCTTCTGAGCATCTGTAAATGTGTAATACCGCAGTGTAGGACAATCCTTCAATACAGCCATACAAGGAGCGTATGCATCCTTAAAGTTACCAGCTCTCACTGCTTCATGAGAGATACTACTGTTCGAATTACAATTTTCAGTCTGTGCGAAAGTGCTGGTCACTCCACCCGAAAGGAGCAAGACAGCCACAAGCGTCTTAATTTTCATTGTATTTAAATTTTAGTTGTTATATTTTTGTCTATTCAATTTCCATTAATCCACTTTACGCTTGAAGAACCAACGTTCGTTAAAGGTTACTCCGATACAAATGCGCAATGTATTTTCGTTCAAGAACGCTGCTTGGGTTCCTTTGGTTCGCACGTATTGCGCAGAAAGGCTCAATACAGAACGGGTTCTCGGTATGGGTAATCCAAAACCGGCAGTAACACCATATTCATCAGCGGCACGTACACCGTCTATCTTATAATAAGGTTTGGAATAATAAGCTCCCAAACGATACTTCACATGAGACAAATAACTTCTTCCCATAGGATTCGGCAGATACTCTGCACCAACGGATATTCTTCCACGGTCGCAAAACGCCTCGTCATTGTTCATATAGCTCACTTTGCTCCAATTCTGGAACATCACATCCGCTCCTACCGTCAGACGATTGTCGTACACGTACGTCACACCTGCGCCAAATGTTGTCGGAATGCCGCAAGTAACAATAGTATCCCTCGTTGCCGAAGTAGCTCCCGTATTGCTATCACCAGTCTGCGTAACTTCGTACGCATCGTTACTCAAATCATGCCCCGGAGAAAAGACGACTCCCAACGTTGCAACATGCTTTTCCCAACTGATGGGTGTACTGCGCTCCAAAATCCAACTTATAACTCTTTACAGCCACATTAGACTGTATTGTAATAGGAAATACACTTGAACTGGACGGAAAGGTTTCCGCAGCGGTTCTTGTTATATCTCCCCAAAGATACGAAAAATTCGCACCGACAGAAAGATTTTTAATTATTTTAAAGCCCGCACCTAAATAAAGCTGATGCAGACCTCCTTCTCCCGAATAGCTTACCGTCGTAGATTTGTCTGGGAATTCCGTATCTTCCCGGTACTCTCCCATGCTGTATCCCACATTCGAATAAGGCAACAATCCCAAGCTTATGGCAGCCCATTTACTTGCACGAAACTGCATCGTGATGTAATCAAAACTGGAATTCTTGGCATTTCGTTTCAGAGTACCGTTACTGAGGTTTGTATTCTGTAAAGAGACTGCTCCATCAAAGATAAAAGTCAGCGAATCTACCGCCGTATAGGATGCTGGATTAGCGAAGTTTGTCTGATACTTGTCTCGTAAACCATAGGCAATACCACCCATCGCCCTGCTGTTACTTGAGCCTTGTTCAGATAACTGTCCATATCCATATCGTGTATAGGGAGAATTTGTATTATTTTGAGCGACTGCCGCTCCTGATAATATCGTGAGCAAGAGCACTAACAGTGTTTGTCTATAGCCTGTCATTATTATAGTTTAAAATTCTATTTAATCCTTTCAACACTAAAAATCTGTCTGCAAAGATGATACTTTTTAAGTTTGTATCAAAAGAAAAATCATCCCCGCCCGTTAAAAAAACCAAAAGTTCAGGATATTTATGCTTCATAGCCGTAACGTAACCTGAAATTTCATATTCAATACCCTTCAGTACTCCGGCACGGATAGCTGTATCGGTATCCTTCCCCATGGGCACCATCCGCCCCTCAAGAGCCACCATTGGAAGCCGTCCGGTAAACTGATGAAGCGCCTTGAAACGCATCTGCAGGCCGGGAGAGATATTCCCGCCATGATAGCGGGCAGCAGCATCAACAAACTCATAAGTGATACAGGTACCGGCATCAATCACCAGTATATCCCTGCCAGGAAATTGCTCATTGGCTCCTACCACCGCCGCCATACGATCATACCCCAGCGTCCGGGGAGTTTCATAGAGGTTTTCTACCGGAAGAGAAGTCTTTTCATTGAGCCACAGAATGGGGACAGCCATATCTTCCAGTTGCGACAACACCTCTCTACTCAAATCAATGACAGTAGCCACTATCGCTTTTTCAATCGTATATGTACGGCATACTTCAGGCAACCGTTCCAACGTCAGATTGGAGTCATACACCACCTCCACGATACGTCCACCATCAAACACCGCCATCTTGGCGATTGTATTTCCTATATCAATAATGAGATTCACCGTATTGCATAAATTTAGCGGCGCAAAGATATAACATTAATATTGAAATTCAGCAGAAACCATCTCTTTATTAGAAGAACAACTGCACAAGAATTCTTATTCACATCCACACCAAACAACCACAATGCCACTTTTACATTCTGTTGAGATTTATTAAAACCGCAACATCATACCACAACCACCTGATTATCAATACAACTAAATGCGCTACATTCAGTATACGACTGAGCCCTATTCAGTATACGATTGAATGGCATTCAGTATACGACTGAATCAGGTTCAATATACCACTATTTCTTGCACCCGTATCGTTTGTAAATAGAAAATACCTACCACTCGTACTCGACAGTTGATTCAAAACAACCAATAATGCGAATTAAGAATTGTATCAAGTTCATAATTAAAAAAGATTCTTCGGACACAGATGACCGGAATAACGCGAATAACCGCTTTAGTTCCTAATCACAAATTGGGATAATATTAGTTTTTTCCGTAAGTTTTGCAGCATGAAACGAAGCCTACTTATACATATAATATATAGTAATTCTTTTTCTTCTTGTTTGCCTTCTAGCCAAATGGCCCAAATGGTCGGACAACAACCAAGACAAAGA
>ENA-OQLB01000864-OQLB01000864.1-human-gut-metagenome-genome-assembly--contig:-NODE-864-length-15113-cov-6.143934_pt1 | contig 15113 bp, 22 predicted proteins | sample MGYA00242656_ERZ504813 | MGnify/ENA primary metagenome ERZ504813 (study PRJEB26092, sample SAMD00036388) | human gut metagenome | host: Homo sapiens | study: EMG produced TPA metagenomics assembly of... | reverse complement strand
CCCCGAGCGAAGCCCCGGAGCAAACCGGCACCCGTCTCCCCCGCGTCCCGGCATCCCCCATCCACCATCCCACCACAAAAAAGAGCGCCCCGCAGCCCATCCAGCCCGCAAAGAACGCTCTCCTAATTTCCATCAGCTTACAATCATACACAATCACCTACGATCAGCATACAACCCCATACGATCGCATCAAATATAACTCATAAACCCCTTCCCAACAACCTCACTACTCTTAGTAACCATCAAAAAACGCCTGCGGATCCACCTCATCAATAAACCTCTGCAGAAGCACCGCCTGTCTCACATCAACAACCGTCAAAATAATCTTCTTATCCTTATGCGAATAAACACCCTCCCCATGATAAACCGTAGCACTCCGATCCAGCCCATTCATAATAAACTCACAGATCTCATCCGGCTTACTGGAAATGATCGTAAAATACTTATTCAGCTTCATTCTCTCAATAGACTTATCGATCAGCAACGTCTTAGCCATAAGCCCCAGCACAGAACAAAGCCCCGTAGTAAGATCAAACACCATAAACGAAACAACAACGATCACACAATCCACCGCAAACAATGCACCCGAAATATTCATCGTAGAATACTTCTTAATGATCATCGCCACAATATCCGTGCCACCACCCGAAGCATTCTCAAAAAACAGCAGCGCCGCAGCCAGCGCCGGCAAAATGATCGCAAAGCAAAGCTCCAGCATAATATTCCCCGTCAGCGCCCTGTTCATAGGAAAAACCTTCTCAAACACATTCAGAAGCAAAGAAGAAACAACCGTAACATAAGCCGTCTTCACTCCAAAATCCCGGCCAAGAACAATAAACCCGATCACCAGCAAAATCAGATTGATCACCAGGTTGATCTGCGCAGACGTCATCGGAATAAAATGCGAAAACACAACCGCCATACCCGAAACACCACCAAAGGAAAAATTATTCGGAAACTTAAATACATAAATTCCCACATCCATCAGAACAACGGCAAATGTGATAATGATATACTCCATCACACGCTTTGGTATCAGATTTTTCATTAAAAAATATCCTCCTGATCTCCTCAAATAATTTTCACCGGTAACTACCGGTCAAAACCAGCAATCCCCGCATCCTCTTCGTTTATCATACCTTATATCACCAAAATGCAAATAAAAAAAGACAGAGAAAAATACATTTCCCTGTCCCTTATATCAACGAGCACGATCAACCACAGCTTACAGTCCGAAAAACCTCTCCAGAAATTCCGCCACACCATCATGATCGTTATCTCCGGTCACCTCATTGGCGGCATCCTTTACATACTGTTTGGAATTGCCCATAGCAACACCGATACCTGCACCCTCCAGCATTTCCAGATCATTCTCATTATCTCCGAAAGCGATCACATGCATCCGGTCAATACCAAGCTTTGTGCGAAGCATGGCAAGACCCACACCCTTGTCCACGCCTGCTGCATTAAACTCCGCATTGCCGCTGATGGAAGTAGTCACTGCCACATCATCCAGATCCTTCCATTTCTCACGAAGTGCCCTGCTGGTCTCCATATCATCAAAATAAATATTGATCTTCTCTGCCTGATCCAGAATATCTTTCTGATGATAAAAATCCTTAATATATACATGTCTGCTGAGAAAATAGTCTACAAAAGTTTTTTCCAGCAGATCTTTATCCGCTACAGATGCCACATAATCTCTGGCATCCGCATCAGAATAGGCGATTCCGTTTGCATAAGCCTCTGCGATCCAGCCTTTTGCGTCGCTGTTTTCCACATCCTTCAGGATTTTACTTACCATTCCTTTTGGCATGGTTTTTCGCCAGATCATCTCATTTTTATCGTAATCCCAGACAACACAGCCGTTTTCCACGATTCCCCATTTCACACCCCGGAGCACAGAAAACTCCCGAGGGATCAGTTCTCTGGTCCTTCCGGTTGCCGGCACCACATAATGTCCGTCATCGATCAGACGCTGCAGAACATTTCTGTTCCTTTCAGAAATCTTATTCTCACTGTTCAGAAGAGTTCCATCCATATCCACTGCAATGATATATTTTTCCATAAATTCCTCCTGTTTGTCTTTTCCTCACAGGCAAAAAGCGCATCTGCACTGCACCCGGATATCCTTTGGCAGTACAGATACGCACAAATACTCATACCTGCTCTCTGTAAAGCGGAGACTTTTCTTCCACTTTACTACTACATATACAACAGCTCAGGAATTACCGGATCCTCATCATAAACGCCTCGTACGGTCTTAAGTCCGCTTTGATTCCTGTTCTGTCCTTATAGTTTGCAATCTTAATATCCTCTTTATCGGACACATATTTCGCAAGACCTTCTGTACTTACCGTATCCTCAGAAAGGTTTGCCACCACGATCCACTGCTCTTTGTCGGAAGTTCTTAAATATGCAAAGATCTTCTCGTCTTCCGGAAGAAGGAGCTGATAGTCACCTTCTGTGAGAAGCTCTTCCTCATGACGAAGACAGATCAGATCCTTATAATAATAAAACACGGAATCATTTTTTTCCAGAGCTTTTTTTACATTGATCTCCTGGTAACGATCAGAAAGGCGGAACCATGGCTTACCGGTTGTAAATCCTGCATTTTCGCTGTCATCCCACTGCATAGGAACCCTGGCATTGTCACGACTCTTGTTCCATACTGCCTTGCGGAAATCATCCTCAGAAATGGTTTTGTTCTTAACGACAAGATCCTGATATGCATTACGAACCTCGATATCCTCGTACTCCTCCAGCGGGAACTGCACGTTTGTCATACCGATCTCCTCTCCCTGATATACATAAGGAGTTCCCTGCATACCATGGAGAACGGTAGCATAAGCCTTTGCACATTCCTCGCGGTAAGTAGTGTCATTTCCCCATCTGGAGATCACACGTGGCTGGTCATGATTTTCAAAATACAGAGCATTCCAGCCCTTGTTATAAAGCTTGTTCTGCCACTCACTCATAACACGTTTCAGATCACGGAGATCAAAAGGCTTCAATTCCCACTTTCGGTTTACAGAGCCCGGAATACGGTCGATGTTCATATGCTCAAATGTGAAGATCATATTCAGTTCCTCACGCTCCGGATCTGTAAACAGTCTTGCAACCTCCGGTGTGGAGCCCGGCGCCTCACCTACCGTCATACAGTCATATTTTGAAAGCACCTCCCGGTTCATCTCATGGATAAACTCATGAAGTCTTGGTCCGTTGCTGTGATATTTTCCTGTATAATACTTGCGTCCATCCGTTTTCGGGTAATCCGGGAAGGACTGATCCTTGGAAATAGATGCGATCACATCCATGCGCCATCCGTCAGCACCTTTGTCCATCCAGAATTTCATCAGATCATAGATTTCCTTACGGACGGTTTCATTTTCCCAATTGAGATCCGGCTGTTTTCTGCTGTAAAAATGAAGGTAATACTGGCCGCGCTCTTCATCATATTCCCAGGCACTTCCACAGAAGCTGGAGCCCAGTTGTTTGGCTCACTGCCGTCTGCTTTCGGATCCTTCCAGATATAATAATCACTGTATTTGCTGTCTTTTGATTTCCGGCTTTCCACAAACCATGCATGCTCATCGGAAGTATGGTTGACAACAAGATCCAGAATGATCTTGATACCATGCTCATGAGCTTTTCCGATCAGCTCATCCATGTCCTCGTTACTTCCAAAGCCCGCGTAGATCTTCCGGTAATCACTGATATCGTAACCGTTGTCGTCCTGTGGGGAGTCAAAAACAGGGCTGAGCCAGATCACATCGATTCCAAGATTCTGAAGGTAAGGGAGCTTTTCAATAATACCCTTGAGATCGCCGAAGCCGTCCCCGTTGGAGTCCTTAAAGCTTCTTGGATAAATCTGATATACAACGGAATTCTTCCACCAATCTTTCATTTCTTATGTCTCCTTTATTTTGCATTGAGCAGATATTTATAATCCGTATTTGCCGCTTATTTATATCCCGCCAGATACTCTTCAACTGCCCTTTTTGCGGTCAGTTATTTCAATATAACTTTTTTCCAGGTTTTTTATAGGCGGACCACCTGGGGTCCGCCTTTTCATAGTTCTGATCTTTATCCTTAAGGTTTATGCAATTCCAAGAAGAGAGAGAAGGATGCTCAGGATGATAACACCGATGATCAGAACTGTGATGCTGATATTTTTCTTTTTCAGCAGATAGTAACACAGAAGAGTCAGTCCAAGGGGAACAATGCCGATAAAGATCTGGTCCAACATGTTCTGTAGATTCAGAACAGATTCACCCTTCATGGTGAGTTCATAAGTGGAGTTAAAGGTTACCATGCTGCAGTCATACCGCCGACCATGATCAGACCTACAATGCTGGCAGCCTTTGTCAGGATGTTCATAAGACCGCTTGCATAAACCTTCTGAATGTATTCGGAACCAAGCTTGTAGCCCAGGAAGGTTCCGTAATATTTCACAAGAATAGACGGAATGTTGAAAAGAAGCAGGAACACGATCGGTGCCAGAACGTTTCCGGATGCACCAAGTCCTACTGCGATTCCGGCTGCGATTACACGGAGAACGCCCCAGAAAATGGAATCACCGATACCGGCCAGAGGTCCCATCAGGAAGATTTCACCGCATTGATGGAGCTTGCATCAAAATCCTTCTGCTCGCTGTTTTTCTTCTCCATGGATGCCACAAGACCCATGATGAATGTAGATAAGGTGATGGTTGTATTGAAGTAAGACATACTTCTTGTGAGGGCAGCTTTTTTGCCTTCCTCATCGTTTTTGTAAAATTTATTGATAAAAGGCATCAGGGAATAGCAGAAGCCGGAAGCTCCCTGTTTTGCCGGGCTTACTGCCGCATACAGAGTAAAGGAACGCCAGAACGCTTTTCTCAGCATTTTTCTTTCATCTGCAGGAATGGATTTCGTTAAATTACTCATGAGAAAAATTCCTCCTCTTCTTCGTCAAGATATTCGTCAGCGCTACCGGCCGGTGAAACTGCTACTCTCTGTGCTGCAAGCTGATTCAGCTTGTAATCGTTCATACCAATGGAAATGGCAATGATCACACCGATCACGGCAAGGGCGATCAGCGGAAGGTTTAAGTATGCTGCAAGGACAAAGCCAGGAAATAAAACATACAGATCTTGTTATCCCAGAGCATCTTCATCAACATTGCCATACCTACTGCCGGAAGAAGTCCACCGCAGACGGTCAGGCCGTTCATAACAACATCCGGGATCGCATCCAGAAGTGCGCTGACTGCGTCAGATCCGAACAGGATTCCGAAGAATGCGAACAGGGAATACAAAAACCAGTTTACAGCCCAGAGTCCGTAATGAAGGGCGATAATCTGTTTCTCCTTGCCCTCTGCTGCCAGACGGTCGAAAGTTTTTGCAAACATACCTACAATAAAGATGTAGAGAACGGTCTTGATCTGAAGACCAAGGATACCAATTGGAAGTGCCAGTGTCAGGGCTACCTCAGAACCTTTGCCCAGCATGATGGCAAAAGCAGTTCCTACGGCTGTGGCGATTCCGGGTTCTGCCGCGGAAGCACCTCCGATGTTTACAACTCCCATAAATACGGCTTCCAGTGAAGCTCCGATGATCACTCCTGTATGAAGATCTCCAAGAAACAGACCTACCAGCGGTCCGATGACGATCGGACGGTTCAGCATGGTAAATCCGATCAGCTCTGCACCGCCGACACAAATAAATACGGCAAGTGCTACAAGAAATGCGTTTAACATTTTTTCTTTCCTCCCTTTTTTGTTACGTTTTACTTATTCAGTGGATACTCACATTCCACGATCTGCATTCAGATAATTATTACGTTCATTCTTTTTGATATGCGTCAGTTTAATTTATCCAGCACATCCTTCACAAGCTTCTGCTCATCATTCGGTACCTGCTGCATACAGGTCTTCGGTTCAAGGGCAACCAGGTCTTTCAGTGCCTGCTGCTCTGCTTTTGTCAGCATGATGGTCGGTGTCAGGACAAGTTTCTCGGAAACATCGATTCCGTCGAAACGTCCGGTATTTCCTACATTGAGAAATCCGATTTCGCCAACGCTCTGTCTTATTTTCAGGGCATCTTTTACGGTTCTTGTAAGAACCAGAATACGCATCCTGGATGCCTTCGGATTGTTTAAGATACGAATGGCTTCATCCACCGGTTTGATCAGCGATTTGATTCCGCCGGTACGGCCATTTTCAATGCCATCTTCTGGGTGTTATCGTTAGCTGCCTCGTCGTTAGCTACCACGATTCCCTGTACAGCCAGCTGTTTGGTCCAGGTCATGGCAACCTGTCCGTGGATCAGACGGTCATCTACACGAAGTGCGGTGATCTTTGCTGTGGAATTGTCATAGGACTGGGGAGCCAGAGCTTTTTTCGGTGCGGATTTTTTTGCATACGATGCAGCACCTTCTGAAATCTGCGCAGTATTTTCGATACCCTGTGCATTATCTTCTTCAGCATTTTTTTCAGATGTGGATTTCTTTCCACCGCCAAGGTCTACCATCTGAAGCTCTTCTCTGGCATCATCGATAAACTCCTGGATCTCCTCCTCTGTCACATCGTCATCCGCCATCATGACCTGCATCAGGACCGGAAGGTTGGTTCCTGTGATCAGCGTAACATTTTCTTTCTGGCTGTATCCCAGAAGCTTCTGATTTACGCTTCCTCCCATCAGATCTGTGAAAACGAAAATCCTGTCGTTTTCATGCTGTGCGAAATATTCTTCAAACTTTTTCTCCACATTGTCTTCCGGTGTCACATAAGCGTCGATGGTTGTGATCTCATCCATTTTTCCAACGATCAGCTCTGCTGTATAACGAATGCCGGAGGCATTTTTCCATGTGTGGCGATCAGAATCTGTTTCATCTGGTATTCACTCCTTCTGTACTCTTTCCCTTTGGTTATGTACCTAACCTTTGCGCTCACACTATATCATCAAAGTTAGGCTGTGTAAATAGGTTATGTACATAACCTATCATTGTAACAAGTTCAAAATCATAGTTTTGTGCAGGTTTCACATAGAACAGCAAATGCTTATTATCCACATCTTCAGCACGAACCTACACAGGATAACTCTTTTACGATTTCAGGTAAATTTACAAAAAGCCGAAAATACTCTGACTGTCAGACACTGACAGTTCCCGTATATTTCGGCTTTTGATATCTTTATATCTCAGATTTTCTGTACTCTTTCTCTGTACTCTTACTATATTGAAAGTCCCGATTTTCTATTTTTCACAGTTCTGCAGTGACTTCTCGTATCTACCCCCCTGATCAGATCAGTACATTCTCTGCAGACTTACTTTTCCTCATGCTGCGGCTGTACAGATCTCCTGGGGATCAGCGTGACCGGAAGCATGATCTCATTTTCACGCTCTTTTTCCACTCCATTGATCCGTTCCATCAGAATTTCCACTGCAAGAGACGCCTTCTGCTCCACATTCTGGCTGATAGTAGTCAGACGAGGCACGGAAAATTCCGCATAGCTGATGTTATCGTATCCTGCAATTCCAATCTCCTCCGGAATCTTTACTCCACGACTGCTGAAAAAGCTGATAGCTCCAATGCATAGAGGTCCGACAGGAAAAACAGTGCGGCCTTTGGTTTTTCCGCTGGAGCAGCCACGCATAGCTTTCTTTTCGTTTGGCGTAGTTCATTCCAAGAGCAGTAAACTGCACCTTCTGCTTTTTCTTTGCAAAATCCTTCGCCGCCCGCTGAGCGCCCATGTAACGAAGATGGTCCACACCATTATCACGGCCTGCACAAACCTGGATATGCTCATAGCCGCATTCCAGAAGATATTTTGTCATAAGATAGCCGCCGCTTTCGTCGTCCAGTCCGATATTCAGGACATGTTTTTCCTGGCCTGCATCAAGCTCACCGTATGCATCAATGGAAACGATCGGTTTGTTGATCAGCTGATAGATCTTTTCACAGTTGCTTTTGCTGAAGGAGATGGCAATAACGCCATCTACATCCCAGCCCATGACCATCTGGAATATCTTATCTGTATCCTTTGCGAAATACAGCATCAGATAATATCCCAGCTCCTGCACGTATTTCTCGATAAAACCGATGATCTTTCCATAAAAAGGATCTCCGATGATAGAATCCCTGAAGTCTTTATGATAATTGATCACAACTGCGATCAGCTGGGATTTTTCTTTATTCAGAACTCTCAGTCCCATTTTCTGGACATATCCCATTTCCCGGATAAGATTCTCGATCTTCTGAATATTGGCAGGAGATACTTTTTTGTTTTTCCATGTATGACATTGGAAACAGTTGTTGTACTCACGCCTGCTCTTTGTGCGATTTCCTTAATCGTTGCCATTATCTTTCCTCCAGAGATATTTCTGTGCGGAAGCCACTGCATTGGCTCCATCTGAAACAGCAGTTACTATCTGGCGAAGTGCCTTGGTACGAATATCCCCCGCTGCAAAAACCCCAGGTGCGCTGGTAACCCCCTCTTCTCCTGCACAGATATATCCATTTTCATCCAGCTTGAGCTGATCCTTTACAAGTGTCGTATTAGGAACGATCCCCACAGCAATGAAAACACCATCTGCGGTCAGCTCCCTCTCTTCATTTGTTTTTATATTACGGATCTTAAGACCGGTCACTTCGTCCTGTCCCAGGATCTCAAGGGGAACACTGTCCCACACCATTTCTATATTCTCACAGGCAAAGACTTTCTCTTGAAGTGCCTGATCTGCTCGAAGCGCATCACGACGATGAACAAGATATACCCTTTCACAGAGGCCGGAAAGAAAAACTGCATCCTCTGCTGCCACGTTTCCTCCACCCACTACCACTGCAGTCCGATCCTTATAAAAAGCTCCGTCACAGGTAGCGCAGTAGGAAACACCAAGGCCGCTCAGATCATCCTCTCCCGGGATATCCAGCTTCCGGTGCTCTGCCCCAAATGCAAGGATCAGGCTTTCGCCTGATATTCATGCTTTTTTGTACGAATCGTCTTGATCTCTCCGGAAATATTTTCTAGGGAAAGAATCTTCTCTCGCTGCGGTTCCAATCCCAGCTTCCGGGCATGTGCCCCAAAGGCTTCTCCGAGATCCATGCCCGATATCCCCGGCATTCCCGGATAATTATCCACCGCATAGGTAGCTGTGACCTGGCCTCCCGGTGCAAAGTTTTTATCGATCCATATGGTATTTAACCTGGCCCTGGACGCATAGATCGCTGCCGTGATCCCTGCCGGACCTCCGCTAAAATTGCAAGATCATAAATATCACTCATGTTATTTCTCCATTTTTGTATATTTCCGCTCACATAATATCATAGATTCCGTAATTTTCCAATATGATAGAACAAAGCGCCACTCTGAAAGGACGTTACTGTTTGCTTCGAGACCATCAGCACTCTCCACATGGTATATGTCTGTAAACAGTAATGAAAGACTGTCTTATGTCTCTTAAAATCAGGAAAAATAAATCTCCTATTATCATCACTCTGCTTCTTATCCTGGCACTTCTCACCGGCCTTACTGCCGGTTATTTTCCACTCACGGGATCACAGAAAACGGAAAATTCGAAGCCTTTTCCGGAAAAGTTTTTCAAAATGAAGTTTCCGGCAGCACCCTTACCCTCCATTATACCCTGGCACATCCGGAAAAACAGGGTATCCGGCGAAAAAAAAGCTTCTCTTGGCACTGTCCCCACAGATATGAAAAATACATACCAGATCTGCAGCCAGTACGAAAAAAAAACTGAAATCCTTCCGCTACAGCCGCCTTTCCACGGAAAATCAGCTGACGCTGGACTCCATGCTTCTCTATTACCACACGGAAAAATCACTGGGCGACAATTATCTGCTTCAGGAGCCTCTTGGCCCAAGTCTTGGTATTCAGGCTCAGCTTCCGGTTCTTCTGGCGGAATATGCCTTTTATGAAGATCGTGATATCACCGACTATCTCACTCTTCTCACCACCATCCGCCCATACTTTCGGAGCATCCTGGAATTTGAGAAAAAGAAATCCGAAGCAGGTTTCTTTATGAGCGATACTACCCTAGACCGGTCCTGGCACAATGCAGCGCTTTTATACAGGATCCCGACAGCAACTATATGCTAGATATCTTTCAGAAAAAACTCTCTGATCTTGGAAAACTTTCCACTTCAGAGCAAAACGCTCTGGTTCTAACTCACCAAAATCTTATGAAAACAGAAGTCATCCCAGCCTATCAGGAACTTATGACCGGTCTGGAAGCTTTGCGTGGCACAGGAAAAAACACTCGTGGCCTGACTTATTTCAAAGGAGGAAAAGCCTACTATCTCTATCTTCTTCAGAGTCAGACCGGCTCTTACGTTCCTGTAAAGCAAATGGAAAAACGACTCTCCGGACAGCTTTCCGACGAGATCGGCATCGCAGGAACCATACTTCGACAAAACCCGGAGCTTCTGACTACTCTCAGCCAGGGAATCACTTTCAGAAAAATAAAGCCTGCCCAGATGCTGAATGCCTTGCAGCAGAAGATCCAAACAGACTTCCCACCTCTCACAGATGTCACCTTTGAGCTCCGCACAGTCCACGATTCCATGAAAGAATATCTAAGCCCCGCCTTTTATCTCACCCCACCTATGGATACCGGAACCCCCAATGTGATCTACATAAATCCGGCTGCCAGCTACCAGGGCCTGGAGCTTTTTACCACACTGGCACATGAAGGATTCCCGGGGCATCTTTACCAGACTGTCACCTTCCAACGCCAAAAATCCTCCAACATCCGAAATCTTCTCTGCACCTCCGGCTTTGCAGAAGGATGGGCCACCTACATCGAACCCTATGCCTACCAGTACGCCGCCGATTATATTCAGGATCCTTCTGCCACAGAGCTTGCCAGGATCTCCTGGCTGAACCGAAGCATCAATTTATGCATGTACTCCCTTCTGGACATTGAGATCCATTACAACGGCTGGACTCAGGCCGAAGCCGCCAGCTTTCTGAAAGCCTTTGGTATCGAAGACAGCGCCGTTGTCTCCGAGATCTACCAGTATATCCTGGAAACCCCGGGAAATTATCTGAAATACTACTGGGGCTACTTAAGCTTCTGGACTTATGCACTTCCGAACAGAACCGCCTTGGCCAGGACTTTGATCTGAAAGCTTTCCACAGCCAGGTACTGAAGATCGGTGGTGTACAGTTCCCGGTACTGGAGAAGTATATTGATGCGGAATTTTGAGACTGTTTTTTCACTCCAACCCAGCAAAAAACAGTTCATAAAAATCATCCTCACCCTCAAGCATCGGAGAATTCTCTCCGCCGCCATTGGTACTCCTCTTCATCGCTGCATAAAATTCCTCACCAGCTGCGATCAGATCCATCTCATAAACCGGAACCCCAAGCTCCCGGCACTTCTTACAGAAAGCAGCCAGCGGCTCTTTCTCCCTGCGGGTAGCAAGCAACATCTCCCGAAGCGCCGTCCCTGCGGGCCTTTTCCTTCAGATTATCAAGCATCTCCACAACTTCCATCAGACTCAATCCCCCTTCACACAGCTTCTGAACAGCACATCCAGTTCCGGAATCTCTTTTTTCAGAGAAACCAGCTCCCCATTCCTGGTAAAACAATGCTTCGAGGAAGCCTCTGTACAAACCTCCCCTCTGGTCACATTAAAAAACTCATAAGCCAGCTCCAGAACCACACCACTGTACTTCTTCACCGAAACCGAAATCCCAACCACATCATCAAAAAGCACCGGCTTCTTATAAGAAACCGAAACCCCTGCAACCGGAGAAACAATCCCACGCTTCTCCACCTCACCATAACCAAAGCCCAACTCCTTCATGAAATCGATCCGGGCCTCTTCCATCCATTTCACATAATTGGAATGATGGATGATCCCCATCTGATCCGTCTCATGATACTGTGCCTTACGCCTGTAAACACCCATGTTTATATCCTCTCTTCTGTAAAAATCTGACATTTGCCACCAAACAAAATATCCTCTTTATTTCTCACAAATCATACTCTTTATACAACTCCCTGCATACCTCCGCACTGTCTATGATTTTCCCAATCTCATCCATTCGACCATCCGCGATCAAACGATTGATCAACATCCTCATCCTCGTTTCTCCAATAGCCTCGCCCTCTGCTTTTCCCTCTGCTTTTCCTTCTGCTTTTCCAATAATTTTCCCACGTGCTTCTCCCAGCTCAAACAAGCGTTCCGATTCCAACTGTAAAACCTTTCCACCTATAATTTCATCTACTCCTTTCTACTTGATTTTTTCTTCTTTTCGGAAAATGTAATCTGATATCCTTACAATCAATCTAGTGGATCTCACATGACTAAAGTCACATGCTCCTCAGTCGCTTTAAGCGACAAGGCTAAATATCGACGGATACGCCTGTAACTTAGGATATGCGCAGTCATGCGCTTTTTCCATGCCAGATATGGCAGGTTCCCACACCACAGGTAGTCCGCTGTATATCTGCCTGTGTTTATGCTGCTCTTAAAAGTTCTATTTCTGAAAATAATTCTCTTAAGTCCGCATATACACATGAGATCCTACGCTTTACTGAAGGGACTTTTGCCTCCAGCAAAAACCTTTCCGTTGCCGGAAAGGGTTTTAAGAGTTCACGTATAAAATATCTTGCTCCAATATTATAAGACGCCGAAAGATCACAGTTATATCTTTTTCCATTCTGGAATGTACATAAACTGTGATTGCCCGGATCACGGACAACTGTTCCTGACCCATCATAGGCAAGCCTGCTGGTATTCCACGCACAGATCCTGGATATCCGCATCCCTCTACGATGCGCCTGATGTTCACATCTTTTCTGGATATCCCTTTTTCTCCACAGATGCAGCTTCTGTTTCTTTCTTCCGGATATCTTTCCTTTTGTTTCCAGATACTCAAACACGATCACATCCGCATGGTTTTCTTCCGCATATCCTGTGACTGCTCCGGCGATCTTTCTTCCGAGTTCTGTGTTAAGACGCTTCGCATAAGCCCATCTGCTTTTCACCTGTGCAGAGCCATGCTCCCGCTGGAACCTGCTTATCCGTCCCAGCACACGGTACATCCGGTCTTTTTCACTGGAAAGATCGATAAACTTTCTTCCCAGGACAGTTCCATCTGACCGCATAATAGTGCAGACTGCATCCGTATTGATTCCTAAATCCACACTGCAGATAATCTGTTCTTTTACAGGTGCCTTTGTAAGCGGCACCTCTTCTGTATAAGAAAAACGCAGGAAGTATTTACGATGCCTTTTTTCCAGCACGGGAGCTGCTGTTCTTTTTCCCGCCCAGTATTTCCTCAGATATTCCATATCTGTATGGCTGAAACCGACACGGAACCATTTCCAGTCATGGCCGTCATAAAGTTTCAGGTACGCTCCATCTTTTTCCTCAGTATCTTCACGGTACATCACATCACGGTAAAATACCGGCATAGCATGATTACCACACACCAGCTTCGGCGTGCCGCCTTTCTTATCCATTTTTTTCCACAGTTCCAGCCTCGTCTTATATGAGGATACGCTTCCCAGGGCATGCTGGATAGCTGCCCTTCTGAGATAAGAAGGCATCTTTGGAAATCGCAGGTCAAAATCAAACCTTGCCTGATTCTTTTTTGTGGTATGCACCAGATGTTCTGCAGTATTGAAACGTTTTTTAGGTTCCGTGATCACTGCCAGTTCATCATGCCTGGCATAGATCTCAATCAGACAGCTGACCGCAGAACGATAAATATCCAGTGTCTGGCGGATCGGGATATTCTGTTTTCGCAGTTCTACGCCATAACTGGATACTGTCCTCATCTTTTTTCCTCTTTCTTACAAATATAAAAAACGAGTTCTTTCAGATTACTGTTTTTCTTTTTGCCCTTCGATATAAGAACATACCTGTTCCCTGCTCCTGTCACTCACAGTTACTGCACAATAAGATGGATTCCACAGATGCCCTCCCCAAAGTTCCTTCTTCAGTTCCGGATGCGCAAGAAACATCTGCCTGGCAATGTTCCCCTTCATGATCTTGATCATATCCGAGATATAAAACTGTGGTCTGCAGTCTACAAGAAGATGGATATGATCCGGCATAACCTCCATTGCCAGGATCTGAAATTTATATTCTTCTGCAAGATCATAGAGCATTCTCTTGCATTCTGCATCAATACCATCTTTTAAAACTTTTTTCCGATATTTTGTACACCATACCAGATGGTACTGCAGTGAATACACATATCCTCTACCATATGAAAGTCCATTATTATTGATATTAAATATATTTTTCTCCATGTTTTTATTATACCATACGCAAGAAGAGTTTGCAAACATTTGTTCTGTTCATTTTCAAAAATAGTGCGTCTAACTCATCACTACTGAAGTAACGAGAATGCGACGCACAGTTATTCAATAATCTTCGTAGTTTCTCAGAATCCTCACCTATTATATGCGCCGACTCCTCGTATCTCATTACATAAAACGGAAGTAACATCAGTAAATTCTTCTCAAAAATGCTATCCTTTGTATAACGCTCCACCTTCACCGTCGGAACACGATATACACACACCTGCCCATCCGGAAGCAGCAGCTCCACTTCCTCAACATCCGGCGTATTCTTCGTAGATCTTAAATAAATTACACATGATCTCGGAAACTCCACATAAAACTTCCGTCCTAATCTCCGCCTACTCTCCAAAGCAATCGCAAAATCATACTCAAACATCCTGATCGCCATCATAGTATCATCCGCACTCTAACACTCAATATGATACACCTTATCCCCGATCAACAGCCGGGCATCCGTGATCAATTCCCCATCCTCCAGCTGATGCTCATTCCGAAGATGCACAATCTTTACATTCTCCGGATACGAAGTATGAAACACCTCATTGATAAGCGGAACGAGCAGGTAAGTCATCCTCTCCACCATTGTCCGGAAAACATCGTCAAATATAGTATTGTTATTCATTAACACTCCTACTGATATATAAATTATACCACACAAAGAAAACTTGACACTCCCCACAGCTAAAGCAGGGGGATTCTTGCTTCTCCCACTACTGCATTGGCAAACACCTTACGGTACTGCAATGTCTTACACAGTGTCCACAAGCTATATTTATACTGTTCCCGTATGCC
>ENA-OQLB01000862-OQLB01000862.1-human-gut-metagenome-genome-assembly--contig:-NODE-862-length-15127-cov-4.249533_pt1 | contig 15127 bp, 20 predicted proteins | sample MGYA00242656_ERZ504813 | MGnify/ENA primary metagenome ERZ504813 (study PRJEB26092, sample SAMD00036388) | human gut metagenome | host: Homo sapiens | study: EMG produced TPA metagenomics assembly of... | reverse complement strand
TTGATGTTAGATTATTTTAAAAATGTAAATGGATACTTACGGACATATGTTCGGTTGATGAAGTCCTGAAACGTTTTGTCGGAGCTGTTTGTTGGCTTTGTTCGACATTAATGATGTGATCATGCGTCTGGGTGGCGATGAATTTGTGATCCTTTTGAAGGATATCAGCCATGCAGCGATCATGAAAAAGGCAGGAAACTGATACGGGAAGTGCAGAAACTTAAATTTCCGGGAACCACGTATCTGGCAACCTGCAGTGTGGGGATCTGCTTTCTTCCGGAAAATGTTTCCGGATATACATATCAGCAGCTCTTTGAAAATGCAGACTGGGCACTTTACCAGGCAAAGAAAAATGGAAAAAACCGCTATGCTTTCTGTGATAATCTGAGACGTTTTGAGGATAAGACAGAGGAAAAGCAGGAATTATACGAGGGTGTTGAGATAGATGCCAGATATCTTCATAATGATATTGTTTCTACTGCATTTGAAATATTTGAAAAAATGAGCAGCTTTCAGGCAGCGATTGAACTTCTGATGAAGGTGATCGGTCTGAAATTCCGACTTAACCGGATCACAGTCCTGCATACCAAGGTGGCAGAGCAGAAAATAAACAGGGTTTTTCAATGGGTTTCGGAAGAAGAATACAGGCTTTTGATAGATGAGATACATTTTTCAAAAAGTGATTTTATCACATTGTTTCGCCACAATGATGAATATGGTACTGTGGTGATTCAGGAGAATGATCTGGCTGAATATTCGGAACAGGGAAGAAAGAATGTGTTACAGTGCGGAGCAAAAACCGTAGTCTGTGCTGCCATGTACTGTGAGGGAAGCTATACAGGGGCTATTGCATACGTGACCTGCCAGGAAAAAGGCTCTGGTCCAGAGAAGATCGTAAGCTATTGGGAGAAGTGACCAAGATCATTTCCGCGCATTATGCCAAGAACCAGGCATTTAACAGTGCTTATCGTAGCATTGCTGCAGAATCCGGACGGGATCAGCTTACCGGATTGTCTTCTTTTTCAAGATTTCGCGAAAATGTGGAGAAAATGCTGATCGGAGGTTACGGGCCGGGACATGCAGTGATATATACCGATTTTGAAAAATTTAAACGTATTAATGCAAAATACGGATATCGTGTGGGAGATCAGATCCTGCGGCAGTTTTCTGAGTATGTGATAAGCGTTCTAAAAACAGATATGGATGTATATTTTACCAGGGCGATCTCTGATCATTTTATCCTTTTCACTCCATGTGATATGGATGTTGATCCGGAAACATCTGTTTTAAAGACCAATCAGGAGTTCTTACGGCAGATGAAAGAGAAATATCCGGATATGGAGCTCTGTGTCCGCACTGGGATCTATCTGATCACCAAAGAATGTAACAATGCATCTGAGGCGATCGATGCAGCGAATTATGCAAGAAAATATGCTGCTGGAAATTGTGAAACAGGTGTTAAGCTGTATGACGAAGAACTGAAAAAGCAAAGCGATGCAGAGTGAAAGATACAGTAATACGGACCGGAATCTATGCTTTTTCAGAATTTCAGGAATAATCTTTCAGGAAAGCTTTTACAATAGAACAGAGATGTTTGCGGCAGGAGTGAGCTTATGAACAGAAGTGTTCCGGAAAGTCTTTTAATCTGTATTTTAGTCTTATGCCTGGCTCTGACACCCGTTGGTGTCAGGGGAGAAACGGAAGATAGTGGAAAAGCACAGAAGCTGATCGAAGCGCCGGGTGCAGTCCTTATGGAAAAAGAAACCGGTACAGTGATCTATTCCAGGGATCCTGACACCCGAAGAAGCCCGGCCAGTATTACAAAGATCATGACATTGATCCTGATCTTTGATGCTATCCGTGAGGGAACTCTGCATCTGGAGGATAGCATTATCACCAGTGCTTATGCCAGATCCATGGGAGGGTCTCAGGTATTTCTGGAAGAAGGGGAAAAGCAGACTGTAGAAACCATGATCAAATGTATTGTGATCGCTTCCGGAAATGATGCCAGCGTAGCTATGGCGGAGCATGTTGCGGGAACAGAACAAGCCTTTGTGGAGAGGATGAACGAGAGGGCGAGGGATCTTGGAATGAAAAATACTCATTTTGTGGATTGCTGCGGGCTGACGGAATCACAGGAGCATTATACAACTCCCTATGACATTGCACTTATGAGCAGGGAGCTCATCAGCAGATATCCGGAAGTTCTTACATATTCATCTGTCTGGATGGAGGATATCACACACGTTACCAGAAAAGGCTCCTCGAAATTTACACTGACCAACACAAATAAACTGCTGCGCAGCTATGAGGGGTGTATGGGACTTAAAACGGGCAGCACCAGTATTGCAAAATACTGTCTCAGTGCTGTGGCAGAACGAAACGGGATCACACTGATCGCTTCAGTGATGGCCGCACCGGACCCGAAAACAAGATTCCGGGATGCAGCAGCTCTTTTAAATTACGGCTTTTCTAAATGCACATTGTATCTGGATGATGCTCTGGAGCCACTGAAACCTATGAAGCTCCGCAAAGGAGTCAAAGAGCAGGTTCCGCTTGTATATAGAGGGAAATTCCGATATATCAGCACAGATGGAACGAAACCTGACAATGTTAAGAAAAAGTTGATCCTTCCCAAAGAACAAAGTGCGCCGGTGAAAAAAGGGCAGAAAGCAGGGGCACAGGAATACTATCAGGATGGGAAAAAGATCGGTAGTCTGGATATCCTGTACGGGGAAACAATAAAAAAGGCCGGATACCATGACTGGCTGGAAAGAACCTGTCAGGCATTTCTTTTGTGATGCCTGCAACATATTTTGACAAAAAGGGCAGACTGGATGTATAATACAACGGATTAAAGAAATAGCAGAACAGGGAAGGGATTTTGGATGAAAGAGATCAGAACAGAAGATGCAGTGGGACACATTCTGTGCCATGATATCACGCAGATCATAAAAGATGAGAAAAAAGGCGTTCTTTTCAAAAAGGGGCATGTAGTGAAAGAAGAGGATATACCACTGCTGCTCTCTGTAGGAAAAGAACACCTTTTTGTGTGGGAGAAAAAACCGGGGATTCTTCACGAAAATGAAGCTGCAGAGATCCTTTACAAAATCTGTGCTGGAAATTCTTCCAAAGTACATGGAACTGAGATCAAAGAAGGTAAGATCGAGGTGGTATCAAAGATCGATGGTATTCTGAAAATACGTCGTGATGCACTTGTGGCTGTGAATTCTCTGGGAGAATGATGATTGCTTCCAGACATGGCGATTTTCCGATAAAAAAAGGTGATAAGGTTGCAGGAACCAGGATCATTCCGCTTGTGATCGAGAAAGAGAAAATGGATGCAGCAGAGAAGGCAGCAGGAAATCTTCCGATCTTTGACATTCTCCCTTACCAGCAGAAAAAAGTAGGGATCGTCACAACCGGAAGTGAGATCAAAAAAGGACTGATCCAGGATACCTTCACACCGGTACTCCGGGAAAAGCTTTCCGGGTTTCCGACAGAGGTGACAGGCCAGGTGATGCCGGGAGATGATAAGGAAGAGATCACAAAGGCAATTCTTTCTTTCGCAGATGCAGGAGCAGATCTGATCATCTGTACTGGCGGAATGAGTGTGGATCCCGATGATCGTACTCCGGGCGGGATCCGGGATACCGGAGCAAAGATCGTAACCTATGGAGCACCTGTACTTCCGGGAGCTATGCTGCTTGTGGCATATCTTGAGCGGAACGGAAGATCCATACCGGTACTTGGACTTCCGGGCTGCGTCATGTACGCAAAAAGAACAGTATTTGATCTGATCCTGCCCAGAGTGATGCAGATGATGAGATCAAGGCAGAGGAGATTGCCGCGCTGGGAGAAGGCGGACTATGTCTGAACTGTCCGGTTTGTACTTTCCCGAACTGCGGATTTGGAAAATAATATGAAAAAATTCAGAATCAAACAATATGAGATCCATACGGACAAGATCCATGCTCCACAGGGCGTGCGGATGATCCTTCTTGCAGATCTTCACGGGATATCCTACGGAAAAGACAATATCCGGCTGACAGAGACGATCCGAAAACTTGCCCCGGACGTGATCCTTTCTGCCGGCGACATGGCTGTACGCACAGAAACGAATACTCTGGTAACTGCATGTAAGCTGCTGACAGAGCTTGCCGGAGATTTTCCCGTGTATTATGCACTTGGCAATCATGAATATAAAATGTTCCTTTCCGAAGAATACCGGCCATATTATGCAAAATATGAAAGAGCACTGAAAAAAGCCGGTGTGCATATTTTAAGGAACGGACGTGAAGATATGGTCCTGCAGGGAGAACACTTCTGTTTCTGGGGATTGGAGCTTCCCATCGAATATTATCACAAACCAAGATCACCGAAGCTGAAAAAAGAAGTGATGGAAGAAATGATCGGAAAACCTGAAGATAAAGGGATGCAGATCCTGCTGGCACATAATCCGAAATACGGAAAAACCTATTTTGAATGGGGCGCGGATCTGATCCTGTCCGGACACTATCACGGAGGCGTTGTCCGCCTCAGTGAACATTACGGTCTTTCCTCTCCTCAATATCTGTTTCTTCCGCCGTTTTGCTGTGGAGACTTTCACAAAGGGGATCAGCATATGATCGTCAGTGCTGGACTTGGAGAACATACCATTCCCCTTCGGATCCATAATCCAAGGGAACTGCTGGTGATCGATATAAAACCTTCCGAAAAAATGAAATGAGGAAACCCTATGGCATTATCTGTTAAGCTGAATGTATTTGAAGGCCCTCTGGATCTTCTGCTTCACCTGATCGACAAAAACAAGATCGATATCTATGATATTCCTATTGTGGAGATCACAGATCAGTATATGGAATATCTGCATTCTATGGAAAAAGAAGATCTGGGGATCATGAGTGAATTTCTTGTCATGGCAGCTACTCTTCTGGATATCAAATGTAAAATGCTTCTTCCGAAAGAAGTGAATGAGGAAGGCGAAGAGGAGGACCCCAGAGCAGAGCTTGTACAGAAGCTGCTGGAATATAAGATGTACAAATATATGTCCTATGAATTACGGGACAGGCTTGGAGATGCGGCAGGGGTTTATTACCGAAAACAGGATCTTCCGGAAGAAGTGCTGCAGTATACTCCACCGTCTGATCCCCAGGAACTTCTCCGGGGTCTGACACTGGAGCGGATGAGTGCGATCTATCAGGCTTTGATCCGCAGACAGGAAAATAAGATCGATCCGATCCGAAGTAAATTCGGAAGGATCGAAAAAGAGGAAATATCACTTTCCGATAAATTGCTGGAAATGAAGGAATATGCAAAAGCTCACCGGAAATTCAGCTTTCGCAGGCTGATGGAAAACCAGCATTCCAAAATACAGCTGATCGTGACCTTTCTGGCAATTCTGGAATTGATGAAAATGGGACATGTTCATGCAGAACAGGAAGATCTTTTTGATGATATTCATGTGGAAGTTATCACGGATCCGGACACATGGAAGAATCTGACAGAGTTCGCAGATGAATAATATAGTAGGAATGAGGACAATAAGTGGAAATCAAACGAATTGAAGGAGAAATCGAAGCCATCCTGTTTGCAATGGGAGAAGCTGTGGAATTACCCCGTATTGCCAGAGCGATCCGTCAGGATCCGACAACAACGGAAAATATCATCCGAAATATGATGATCCGTTATCAGGAAGAAGAGCGGGGGATCCAGATCATAGAGCTCGAAAACTCCTTTCAGCTTTGTACAAAAAAAGAATACTATGATTCTCTTATCCGGATCGCAGCGCAGCCAAAGAAACCCACTCTGACAGACGTTATGCTTGAAACCCTTTCGATCATTGCCTACAAACAGCCTGTTACAAAAGCAGAGATTGAAAAGATCCGAGGGGTAAAATGTGATCATGCCATCAATAAGCTGATGGATTATGATCTGGTGAGAGAACTTGGACGTCTGGATGCTCCGGGTCGCCCAATCCTCCTGGGAACCACCGAAGAATTTCTGCGCTGCTTTGGTGTCCAGGGGCTGGAAGACCTTCCGGAAATGGATCCGGTCCAGCTGGAGGATTTCAAGGCGGAAGCAGAGGAAGAGATCCAGCTGAAGCTGGACGTATAACAAATAACACGGACAGATGCCGGTTTACCGGGACCTGCCGGACAGATCAGAAAACAGAAGAGGAGTGACGAAAATGCCCACAACATACGCACATGATCTTTTTGGAAAAAGGGTTTACCGGAAACTTTCCGCAAAATTACAGCATCTGATCCGAAGCAACGGAAATCTGTACCGGATCGGACAGCATGGTCCGGATATCCTGTTTTATTATTTTATATCCAAAAATCCGGTGACACAGTACGGAGTGCAGATGCATGGACGGAAAGCAAGAGAATTCTTTGAAAAGGGCATGGCGAAGGTCCGGGAGGAAAAAAATCCTGCACTGATGGCTTACCTGCTGGGGTTCGGATGTCATTATATCCTGGATTCTACCTGTCATCCTTACGTCAATCAGGTAGCTGCCGAGGGGAAAATCTCACATACGCTCTTTGAGAAGGAATTTGACCGTATGCTGATGTATGAAACCGGCAAAGATCCATTGCGTTTTTATCCGTCGCATGGGATCCGTGCCAGTTTTCTCAGTGCATGGACGATACACCAGGTACTACCGGCGATCCGTACCGGGAACATTTATCTGTCATTGAAAATGATGAAGATATTCACCTGTATTTTGGTATGTGATGATGGAGGAAGGAAGAGACGCCTTTCGGAACATGCCCTTTCCCCCGCAGGAAAAAAGATATCTGCGTTTATTACCGAATTTTTTATGAGCCCGGAACCGGAGATCGACTGTAAGGAGGAGCTTCTTAAGCTGGACAGTCTGATGGAAGAGGCACTTGCCAAGCACCGGATATGCTGGAAGAGCTTGCTGCACTGGCAGTCAGGCCAGGGCATCTTTCTGACAGATGGGACCTGACCTTTAACGGATGATCGATCCCGGCAGACAACAGATACAAGTGATATCCGGATGCTATCCCCGCATAAAATTAAATATAACAGTTACTGTAAACAGTTATATGAACCGTGTACGGGGTGATGCATTATGAGCAAACGGTGTACGGCCGCTGTCGTGCTGATGACAGCGGTCCTTATTATTTGTCAGATCTTTCCGGTAAAGGCGGCAGATGACGAAAATCTATATGCACTTTCTGCAGTTCTCATGGATGGGGAGACCGGCCGTGTGCTGTACGGAAAAGAAGCATACAAAGGACGGCCGAATGCCAGCACCACAAAGGTAATGACCTGTATTCTTGCTCTGGAGCTGGCAAAGGGAGATGATTACGTACAGGTTTCCGGGAATGCGGCATCTCAGCCACAGACACGTCTTGGCATGCGGGAAGGCCAGCAGTTTTATTTGGAGGATCTTCTCTATTCCCTGATGCTGAAAAGCCATAATGATTCCGCAGTGGCCATCGCGGAACATATCGGCGGCTCCGTAGAAGGTTTTGCAGAGAAGATGAATGAAAAAGCAAAAGAGCTGGGATGTAAGGACACACATTTTGTTACACCCAATGGTCTGGATGGAGAAGATGAAGGCGGTATCCATCATACAACAGCCCGGATCTTGCCTTGATCATGGCGTATGCAATAAAAAATGCAACATTTGTCCATATTACCCAGACTAGAGATTATACTTTCACGGATATCTCAGGAAAAAAGCATTATTCGGTACATAATACCAATGCTTTCCTGGATATGGAAACAGGAGTGATCTCCGGAAAAACAGGATTTACAGGAAATGCCGGATATTGTTATGTCTGCGCAGTCCGACAGGACGAGCGATTATTTATCGTGGCTCTTCTGGGATGCGGATGGCCCGGAAATAAAAATTATAAATGGAGCGATACTAAGAAGCTTCTTTCCTATGGCAGGGAAAATTATCAGTATGTGATGCTGCCGGAGCTTCCGCAGCTGCCTGAGATCCCGGTAACAGAAGCAGCACCGGGAAAAGAAGATCCATATCCGCAAAAGTCCGATCGTTCCGGATATCCTCCCAAACAGGTTATGCTGAAAATACACGCAGTACTTTCTGAAAAAGACCGTGGGAAAAGATATCTTCTGAAAAAAACAGAAACGATCACATGGGAAACGGAGCTTCCGGATAAGCTCCCGGCACCAATACAGAAAAACCAGAAGATCGGTACACTCCATGCAAAGCTCAACGGAAAAGAACTCCTTTCCTGCCTTGTAACCGCCGATGACAAAATCGACAGAATTACCTATAAATGGTATGTGGATAAAGTATTTAAGGATTATTTCCATTAATTTAGCGACCCCTGGCATATGTCAGGGGTTAATTTTTTAACGTTCGTGACGAAAAGTATTGAATTTTCTGCAAAAAAAGGTACAATTATACTCGGCTGAATTTTTGGTTATATTAATAAAAAAATGGAGGGCATAGTATAATGAGTAATGCGACACAAAGCGTAGCGGCTGCAAGGATTAATTCCCTGCTTGACGCCAACAGTTTTGTTGAGATCGGACAGGCTGTCACAGCCAGAGCTACAGATTTCAACATGACTGAAAAAAAAAGCACCTTCAGACGGTGTGATCACCGGATATGGTGTGATTGACGGCAGTCTGGTGTATGTATACAGCCAGGATGCATCTGTACTGAACGGAACAGTTGGTGAGATGCATGCCAAAAAGATCGCCAAAATTTATGATCTCGCTCTGAAAGTTGGAGCACCTGTTATCGGTCTTGTAGACTGTGCGGGACTTCGTCTTCAGGAGGCTACCGATGCACTTGAGGCATTTGGTGAGATCTATCTGAAACAGACACTGGCATCCGGTGTTATTCCACAGATCACTGCTGTTTTCGGAACATGCGGCGGTGGAATGGCAGTTGTACCGGCTCTTACAGACTTTACATTTGTAGAGGAGAAGAAGGGCAGACTGTTTGTAAACACTCCAAATGCACTGGAAGGAAACAGAGTGGAAAAATGCGATTCAGCTTCCGCACAGTTCCAGAGTGAGGAGACAGGACTTGTTGATGGCATCGGAACAGAAGAAGAGATCCTTGGACAGATCCGTACACTGTCAGCATGCTTCCGGAGAATAATGAAGATAATGACAGCTTCAAGGAATGCACAGATGACCTGAACAGAGTATGTGATGATATTGCAGGCTGCACAGGCGACACAGCTATTGCGCTTTCAAGGATCGCTGATAATGGTGAGTTTTTTGAAACAAAGGCAGCTTACGGCCAGGATGTCGTAACAGGCTTCCTTCGTCTGAACGGAGCTACCGTTGGCGCTGTTGCAAACAGAAGCGAATCTTACGATGCTGATGGCAATAAGACAGAGATTTCCGACGGAACTCTTTCTGCAAGAGGTGCAAGAAAAGCAGCAGACTTCGTAAAATTCTGTGATGCTTTTGAGATTCCGGTACTTACTCTTACTAATGTAACAGGATTTAAAGCTACACTCTGCAATGAGAAGATGATGGCTAAATCCGTTGGTGAGATGGTACATGCTTTTGCATCTGCAACTGTACCGAAGGTAAATGTTGTAATTGGTAAAGCATACGGAACTGCATACGTTGCCATGAACAGCAAATCTGTCGGAGCAGATATGGTTTATGCATGGGATACAGCTGAGATCGGTATGATGGATGCTTCCCTTGCAGCAAAGATCATGTATGAGGGAGCTGACGCTTCTACACTGAATGAGAAGGCAGCTGAGTACAAAGAACTCCAGAACGGTATCGCATCTGCAGCAGCAAGAGGATATGTGGATACTGTGATCAAAGCAGAAGATACAAGAAAATATGTAATCGGTGCTTTTGAGATGCTGTTCACAAAAAGGGAAGACCGTCCATCCAAAAAGCATGGAACAGTCTAAGTGAGGTGAGCGTATGAGACAGTTTTATAAAAAGATTTCTTCTGTCTGCATGGCACTTCTTTGCGTGGCCGCACTTCTGATCGGATGCACAGCTACTGCATGGGCTGCTGATGAGATTGATGATTCTGTAAAGAGTCAGCTTGTCACAACAACCAAGGGCCTGACGGATGCGATCATCGCAATGTCCGAGGATGATATCCAGGGATATCTGGAATCAGAGGATGCTTTCACACAGAGTGCTGCAAGTGCATGGGATGGCTCCAGAGAAGAGCTTGGTGAGAAAAAAGGTGATATCGAGGAGAAAGATATCACAGTGGAGTATTCCGATGATCAGTATACCGTTGTTGTTCCGGTATCCTTCGAGAAAAACAAAGCGAATTTCACTTATGTATTTGATAAATCAGGAACCCCGACATCTCTTACAGTTGATGTGAATTATACACTGGCACAGAACATGGAGAAGGCAGCGCTGAATACAGTGATGGGTCTCGGAACTGTATTTGTGATCTTGGCATTCCTGATCTTCGTGATCTCTCTTTTCAAATATATTCCCGGACTTGTGGAAGGAAAGAAAAAAGAGAGCAAACCGGCTCCCGCAGCCGCAGCACCGGCTCCGGTTGCAGCACCAGTTGCTGAGCCTGCTGTTGAGGATGTGACAGATGATGGTGAGCTTATTGCCGTGATCGCCGCAGCGATCGCTGCTTCTGAAGGCAAAACAAGCACAGACGGATTCGTAGTACGTTCCATCCGCAAAGTCAATCGCAGAAAAAGATAATCATTATTTAGGAGGATTTTAAAATGAAGAGTTATACAATTACTGTTAACGGAACAGCATATGAAGTTACTGTAGAAGAGAACGGAAACGCAGCAGCTCCAGTTGCAGCAGCAGCTCCGAAGGCAGCTGCACCTGCACCAAAGGCAGCTCCTGCAGCAGCACCGAAAGCAGCAGCTCCTGCAGCAGGCGCAGGTTCTGTTAAGGTTTCTGCAGCTGTTCCTGGAAAAGTTGTAAAAATCGTTGCATCTGTTGGACAGAGCGTAAAAGCCGGTGACAGCGTAGTCATCGTTGAGTCCATGAAGATGGAGATCCCAGTTGTTGCTCCTCAGGACGGAACAATCGCCAGCATCGATGTTGCAGAGGGTGCTGCCGTTGAAAATGGAGATACTCTTGCAACAATGAACTAAACAGGAGGTAGACAAATGTCTTATGTAACAAATACCCTGTCAAACCTGATCCATCAGACAGCATTTTTCAACCTTACCTGGGGAAACTACCTGATGATCGCAGTGGCATGTGTGTTCTTATATCTTGCCATTAAACATGGTTTTGAGCCGCTGCTGTTGGTTCCGATCGCTTTTGGTATGCTTCTGGTAAATATTTATCCGGACATTATGCTGAGCATTGAGGATTCATCCAATGGCGTTGGCGGACTTCTTCATTATTTTTACTTAATGGATGAGTGGAGTATTCTTCCTTCACTGATCTTCCTGGGTGTCGGTGCGATGACAGACTTCGGTCCGCTGATCGCAAACCCGATCAGCTTCCTGATGGGAGCAGCTGCACAGCTTGGTATTTACCTTGCATACTTCCTTGCAATTTTCCTTGGATTTAATGGTAAAGCAGCAGCAGCGATCTCTATCATTGGTGGTGCTGACGGCCCGACTTCCATTTTCCTTGCAGGTAAGCTTGGACAGTCTTCTCTTATGGGACCGATCGCAGTGGCAGCATATTCCTATATGTCCCTGGTACCGATCATCCAGCCTCCGATCATGAAGGCTTTCACAACAGAGAAAGAGCGTAAGATCAAAATGGCGCAGCTCCGTCCTGTTACAAAACTTGAGAAGATCCTTTTCCCGATCGTTATCACAATCGTTGTTTGCCTGATCCTTCCGACAACAGCTCCCCTTGTTGGTATGCTGATGCTCGGAAACCTGTTCCGTGAGTCCGGAGTTGTTAAACAGCTTTCTGAAACAGCTTCCAACGCTCTTATGTACATCGTAGTAATCCTTCTCGGAACATCTGTAGGTGCTTCCACAAGTGCTGAGGCGTTCCTGAACGTAGATACACTGAAGATCGTAGTTCTTGGTCTTGTTGCCTTTGCCTGCGGTACTTTTGGTGGTGTTATGCTTGGTAAGCTTCTCTGCAAGGTTACTCACGGAAAGATCAATCCTCTGATCGGATCAGCCGGTGTTTCTGCCGTTCCTATGGCAGCCCGTGTATCCCAGAAGGTTGGTGCTGAGGCAGATCCTACAAACTTCCTGCTGATGCATGCGATGGGACCGAACGTTGCTGGTGTTATCGGTACAGCGGTTGCTGCCGGTACATTCATGGCGATCTTTGGTGTCTAACCCATTGTCTTATAAAAATTTGTAAGGAGAATAATTATGGCAGAAATAGAGAAAAAACCTGTGAAAGTTGTGGAAACGATCCTGCGTGACGCTCATCAGTCCCTGATCGCTACACGTATGAGCACAGAGCAGATGCTTCCGATCATTGAGAAGCTTGACAAAGTCGGCTACTATGCAGTAGAGTGCTGGGGCGGTGCTACTTTCGATGCTTCCTTACGTTTCCTGAAAGAGGATCCGTGGGAAAGACTTCGTAAACTTCGTGACGGTTTCAAAAACACAAAGCTTCAGATGCTGTTCCGTGGACAGAACATCCTTGGATATCGTCCATATGCAGATGATGTAGTAGAGTATTTTGTACAGAAATCCGCAGCTAACGGTATCGATATCATCCGTATCTTTGACTGTATGAATGACCTTCGTAACCTTCAGACAGCTGTAAAAGCAGCAAACAAGGAGAAAGCACATGCACAGGTTGCAATGGCTTACACACTAGGTGATGCTTACACACTTGATTACTGGACAGATCTTGCAAAACGTATCGAAGATATGGGTGCAGATTCCATCTGTATCAAAGATATGGCAGGACTTCTTGTTCCGTACAAGGCTACAGAGCTTGTTCAGGCTCTCAAAGAGACTGTTAAGATCCCGATCGATCTTCATTCTCACTATACATCCGGTGTTGCTTCCATGACATATATGAAGGCAGTAGAGGCAGGTGTTGACATCATCGACACAGCAATGTCTCCGTTTGCTCTTGGAACATCCCAGCCGGCAACAGAGGTTATGGTTGAGACCTTCAAGGGAACACCATATGATACAGGATTTGATCAGCAGCTTCTCGCTGAGATCGCTGACTACTTCCGTCCGATGCGTGATGAGGCTCTTGATACAGGTCTTCTCAATCCGAAGAACCTTGGTGTAAACATCAAGACTCTTCTGTATCAGGTACCAGGCGGAATGCTTTCCAACCTGACATCACAGCTGAAAGAGCAGCATGCCGAGGATAAATTCTACGAAGTACTTGAGGAAGTTCCGCGTGTACGTAAAGACCTTGGTGAGCCACCGCTTGTTACACCGTCCTCTCAGATCGTTGGTACACAGGCTGTATTTAACGTGATCATGGGCGAGCGTTACAAGGTTGTCACAAAAGAGACAAAAGACGTGTTAAGTGGTAAGTATGGCGCAACAGCCAGACCGTTCAATCCGGAAGTACAGAAAAAATGTATCGGAGATATTGAACCGATCACATGCCGTCCGGCAGATCTTCTGGAGGATGAGCTTGATAAGCTTGAGAGCGAGATGGTACAGTACAAGGAGCAGGATGAGGATGTTCTCACATATGCACTGTTCCCGCAGGTTGCCATGGACTTCTTTAAATATCGCCAGGCTCAGAAGACAAAAGTTGATGAGACTGTAGCAGATACCAAGAACGGCGCATACCCGGTATAAAGCACACATAGAAATGCAGATGCATTTCAAAACAGGAAAAGGAGCTTGCTGTATGCAGGCTCCTTTGTGCATAAAAAAGATAAAAAAGGCAGGATAACAGGTAATGTCCAAAGTTGCGATCATAGGCGGCGGTGCCGCCGGAATGCTCTGCGGTGTATATGCTGCGCGCAGAGGACACCAGGTTCACATACTGGAAAAAAATGAGAAACTCGGAAAAAAGCTTTTCATCACCGGAAAGGGACGATGCAACGTCACCAATGATTCCGATACCGAAGAACTTTTTCCGGCAGTGATGTCAAACCGCAAATTTCTTTACAGTGCTTTCTACACCTATGGAAGCAGAGATGTGATGGAATTTTTGAGGAGGCAGGAGTGCCGCTGAAAACAGAGCGTGGAAACCGGGTTTTTCCGGTATCGGATCATTCATCAGATATTATCCGTGCGCTTGAGCGGGAACTGAAAAAATCCGGAGCGCAGATCCATCTTCATACAGAGGTAAAGGAAGTTTGTACACAGGATGAAAAAGTTACCGGTGTATTACTTTCGGACGGTACCTTTTTTGAAGCGGATACTGTGGTAGTTGCCACAGGAGGGCTTTCCTACCCGTCCACAGGTTCCACAGGAGATGGATATCGTTTTGCTGCTGAAACGGGACATAAAGTTGTTTCCCAGTCACCATCACTGGTACCACTGGTGGCAAAAGAAGATTATGTCTCCAAACTTCAGGGCCTTTCCCTTCGGAATGTGGAGCTTACAGTAAAATCCGGCAAAAAAGTTCTCTATAAAGATTTCGGCGAGATGATGTTTACTCATTTCGGAGTGACAGGACCGCTGATCCTTTCCGCCAGTGCCCAGATCGGCAAAAAGCTGGAAAAGGAGCCTTTGGAGGCTTTCCTGGATCTGAAGCCGGCGCTTGATGCAGAACAGCTTGACGCCGGATCCTGCGTGAATTTGATGCAAATCATAACAAGCAGTTTAAAAATGTGATCGGTGTTCTTTTTCCGTCTTCTCTGACTCCGATCATGATCGAAATTGGCGGTATCCCCGGGGAAAAACCGGTACATGAGATCTCCAGGGAAGAGCGTCAGGCTTTTGGCCGTCTGATCAAGGCTTTTCCGTTTACGATCACGGGAATGGGAGAGTTTAAGGAAGCGATCATCACAAGAGGCGGTGTGTCAGTAAAAGAGATACAGCCATCTACAATGGAATCCAAAAAAGTAAAAAATCTGTATTTTACAGGTGAGGTGCTGGATCTGGATGCTGTGACAGGTGGCTATAATCTTCAGATCGCGTGGTCTACCGCGTATGTTGCAGCGCAGGCGAATCGAAGTTAAACAGGAAAAGAAGGAAGGGCATTTAATTATGGGTATTAATATTGACAATTTGACGGACCAAGCAGGTGCGGGAAAAAGCACAATTGCCAAAAAAAGTGG
>ENA-OQLB01000861-OQLB01000861.1-human-gut-metagenome-genome-assembly--contig:-NODE-861-length-15128-cov-2.091661_pt1 | contig 15128 bp, 23 predicted proteins | sample MGYA00242656_ERZ504813 | MGnify/ENA primary metagenome ERZ504813 (study PRJEB26092, sample SAMD00036388) | human gut metagenome | host: Homo sapiens | study: EMG produced TPA metagenomics assembly of... | reverse complement strand
GGTGCGTTGGCGCGGTGGCTCGGCTGGCTGCCATTCCGCTCGATGAACGCAACTTAGACGTGCTGTTCCGCACCCACATTCCCGTAAACGATGCAGGGCCGCGTTTACGCCGCGCGCAATTCGCTTCCATTTTAATTCTGCAGAGGGGAGCTTTGTCTTGCTGAAAAGATAGGATAATAGCAAAATTCTTAGACGGAACAATACTGCATGATTTAATGATACTTTGCGGTAGGGAGCCTTTCCTTTTTATAGTTTATAAACAGCTTCGTATTAAAACTGCATAATCCTTTACGGGATAATTTGACAGGAGTTCCAAAGTTGAGATTGAATATTGACAAAATGGTATGATGTTGTTAAGATTACAAGCAAGGAAAGCGTTTGCGTACTAATTGCGCAAATCGTGCAATCGGTACGAATATGGTAAATATGAAAGGGGCGGCTATGCGGCAAAAAACAATAACGGCAGACAAAAAATATCTGTTGATCCCGGTCGGGAATGTGAAAGGCTGGACGATACCGGCAGAGTCTATACAGTATTTGAGCATCTATCAAAACGGGAGCCTTGTGGAAGAGTATGAAGTGTGCTTGGATGCTTCACCGCGTTGCTGGTCCTGTCTGTATTTGGAACGGTATGCGGGCGAAACATTGGAATTGCACCTTGAAGGCGGAGATGAATCGCTTATCGAGCTTTTAGAGGTTTCGGATACATTGAAAGATGCGGATACGCTTTACAGGGAACCGATGCGTCCTCTTGCGCATATTACGCCGATGCATGGATTTATGAATGACCCGAACGGTCTGTTTTATTTGAACGGTAAGTATCATTGTTTTGCTCAGCTGAATCCGTACGGTCTTGGCGTTGGCAATACGCATTGGATGCACATGGTAAGTTCAAATCTTGTGCACTGGCAAGAGTTGCCGTATGCGCTGCTTCCGGATGAAACAGGGCGTATGTATTCCGGCTGCGGTGCGGTAGATCTCCAAAATACCTCCGGACTGGGAAAAGACGGGATACCGCCGGTTTTCTGTTCTATACATCTGCGGGCAGTAAATCGCGCTGGAGCAGGGGGAAATACTTTGAGATCGCCGCGGCGGTCAGCACAGATGGCGGGATGCACTTTGAAAAATACACGCAGAACCCGATCGTGCAGCATATCGCATATATGAACCGCGATCCGAAGGTTGTGTGGGACGATCAGAACCAAAACTGGGTCATGGTGATCTTTTTGGACAATGACCGCTATATGTTCCTCTATTCGGATAATCTGCTGCATTGGGAACAGGGAGAAACAATCAGGGATACGGGGGAGCGCAGAATGCCCGGATCTGTTCAATTTACCGATCGACAACGACATGACGCAGAGAAAATGGGTGCTTTGGGGCTCTACGGATAATTATATAATCGGTCATTTTGAGGGGCGTCATTTTGTTTCCGAAACGGACGTGATTGAAGGTCCAACGCATCGGATTGATTCAGCATACAGCCTGGAGGCGCGCTCAACGGGCGGATATGCGGCGCAGACTTTCGCGAACTTGCCGAACGGACGCGTGATCCAGATTTCGTGGATCCGGACAGTCGTTTCTCAGGGACCGTTTTCAAGTTGTTTGAGTATACCGAATGAACTGCGGCTTGTTTCAACAGAGCAGGGACCGAGGATCACGATAAAACCGGCAGCGGAGGTGAAAGTCTTGAGAGAATGCAGCTATTCGTTTGTCGGACGCGGATTGGAGGAATTTGAACGTATCCCGCGAGAATACCTCGGTGAAGCGATGGATATGACATTCAAATTCAGTATAAAGCCGGATAAGCTGATTGCGTTTTCCGTGCGCGGCGTGCTGATTGTATATGATCCGAAGATCGAGCGCCTTTTGCTGCCGGTGGGAGCATATAAGCTTGCGTTGAAAGACGATACGTTCGAACTGCGCGTTGTGACGGACCGCTGCTCCGTTGAACTTTACGCGGATGACGGAAAGTTTAACCTAACGTTGGCGACGGTACCGGACCCGACCAATATTTCGATACTTCCGGTCTTGTTGGATCCGGGTGTCGGGATAGATTTTGAAGTTCACAAATTAAAAAGCATGTGGGAATAATGAGGGAGGTCTACATTTTATGTTTGAAAAGGAAAGCTTTTATCCGTCAGCTGCATTGAATTGTGCAATCACAGATACCTCGGTAAGCTTTGATCCGCAGCTTCCGCTCGGTAATAAAGCAGGAACATCACTGAGTCCGGAAAGTGACAGATTGATTCCGCCGGGCATTATGATGTTAAAGGGCGGAAAAATGCGCCTGAACTTTATGGCGTCGGGGGCACAAAGCGTTACGGCAGAAGTACACCGTAAGATCTATACATTGGAAAAAGGCGATGACGGCGTTTGGAGCACGGTTGCAGATGGCGCTGCGGCGGATTCTGCCCGGTCGTATTCCGTGTAGACGGCGCGGAGGTGCTCAATCCTATGGCGCCTATTGGATTTGGCGCTTCAAGACCCATAAACTATGCGGATATTCCGCAGCCGGATGAAGACTTTTACCTGTGCAAAGATGTTCCGCATGGTTCGGTCGTGCAGGAATATTATTATTCGGCAGCGACGGGAACGATGAAGAGCTGCCTCGTTTATACGCCAGCCGGTTATATGAAAGAGACTTCCGGCGAATATCCGGTGCTGTATCTGCAGCATGGTCACGGTGAAAATGAACAGTGCTGGGTGCATCAGGGTCGTGTGAACTTTATTATGGATAACCTGATTGCTGCCGGAAAAGCGGAGCCGTGCATCGTGGTTATGAATAACGGTATGGTGCAGAAGAATGAAAACGGCGTACGTGTATTGGATCAGACGATGATCGAGCGACTTCTTTTGGAGGACTGTATCCCGTTCATCGAATCGCATTACCGTGTGCGAACGGATAAATGGAGCCGTGCCATGGCGGGTCTGTCGATGGGATCCATGCAGACCAGCATCGTGACCATGAAGCATCCGGATATGTTCGGGTATGCCGGCGTATTCAGCGGATTTGTCGGTCCATTCAATAAAATAAGTGCAGAAAAATCTTATATTCAATTGTTAGATGACCGTGAAAAATTCACACAGTCCTTTAGAGTGTTTTTCCGTGCTTGCGGAGACGAAGATCTTGTTGCGCTCGAGCGATTTGAAGCGGATCGTGCGTTGTTTGAAGAAAAGGGCTTGCGCCTGCAGAAAACTCGGTGCATGTAGAAAAAATGTATCCCGGTGAACACGAGTGGAATGTCTGGCGCATGTGTCTGCGTGATTTTGCTCAATATTTGTTTCATGAATGATACTTTTTTGTTTGAATACCGATAAAAATCGGGATGCAGCTGCGCCGTTAATCGCAATTTTGTGCCGTGTAGGTATGGAATGAGCTGCAGCCCTTGTGAAAGCGTATGAGGGAAAGTTGACATGACTCCAGGTATATGATAATATAGTATTATTATATATTACATATTGCATTAGTCGGTCAAATTCTAATAGGCACGGCATGGAGTAGCTGGAGGTTTTGATATGGCAACACTCAAGGATGTGGCAGAGAAGGTCGGTGTATCTATTACAACGGTCTCTCGGGTTATGAATGGTCGGGGAGCGATCAGCCGGGAAACAAGAGATAAGGTTTTTGCGGCAATGAAAGAACTCAATTATTTTCCGAATGAGATGGCTCGTTCGCTTGGCAATAAGTCAAGTCACTTGATCGGTTTGATCGTACCCTATATTGATCACGCTTTTTTTGGTATCCTGACAGCTGCTATTGAGGAAGCCTGCTATAAATCCGGTATAAGCTTTTTTCTGCACATCCGGCGGAAACCCAAATCGAGAGCGCGAGCTTTTTACGATGCTGTGTGCGAACAATGTTGCGGGCGTTTTGGTTTGCAGCCGCATCACGGATGAATCTCTGTATATGCAGACGGATGTGCCGATCGTTACCATTGAACGCATGATCGAAGACGTACCCTCTGTTTCCTGTGATAATTATAAGGGCGGTGTACTTGCGGCACAAGAGCTGCTGCTCGCAAGCGGCTGTAAGTCACCGCTTCTATTCGGCAACAGGATTATATCGGATCAGCTTCCGGCATCTCTGCGATACAAGGGGTTTCAAGATGCTTGTGCAAAGAACGGCTCACCTTGTTCGGAGTATTATATCGATGCAGAGGACCTGTTTGGAAAAACCTTGGTGAGGATGTTTACAAAGCCTTAAAGCAATTTCCTGAAACAGACGGTATTTTCGCGACCAGCGATGTTCTTGCTGCGCGCATCATGAACACATTGAATGATGCGGACGAAGCCGACACTTTTGGCCGTATCCCGGTCATTGGGTTTGACGGTGTTGATATTTCCGCTTATTGTGAGATCAGCACGATTGCGCAGCCTATACGCCAAATGGGTGCGCTTGCGGTGCAGATACTGATCCAACGCATAAACGGTCAAATTGTCCCGGAGCGTTCTATTCTTCCGGTTTCTCTTATTCGCCGTAAAACCTCCGGCCCGAATTTTGTGAAAGCATAGGCATGAAATACGCCATATACGTAAAACAAAAAATCGTATGATTTTAGACATCGACCTGAGGATCGATGTCTTTTTTTGTGTCCGCTAAGAGACGAAGCGGATTTCCCGGTCATGTAAGAAGAGATATAACCGGCCTTGCTCACAGATTCGAGAATTTGCGGACTGAAAAGAGGCTTTATCGTTATCGGAAAAACGAGGGGAAGTCATATACCTGCTTTGATGATTATAAATAATGCATTTGTGAAACCGTTTGCACACGCAATAAAATGTTGCTTCTGCTAAAAAATCTTTGAAATTCTAAAGTTAAATGTGCTGCTATAGTGCAAAATCACAATATATACAAAAACACGATGAAAACTTTGGTACAAAATTTGTTGACAAACTATAAACAACGTGATAATATTACAGCACAAAGCAAACGTTTGCGCAAGTATTGCGCGAGCGGGGAAAAACAAAATTTAACGGAGGTACAAAATGTCAACGAAAAAGATTTTGGCAGTTCTACTGGCGCTGTTCGTCCTTGCAACTGCAGTATCCGGCTGTGGGAACAGCGGGAGCAGTTCTGCAGACAGTCAATCTGGAAGCAGCGCGACATCTGAAAACAGCGCCTCTACTGAGGATACAGCCTCTACAGACGGCGAAGTTCCAACCATTTCCCTGATGGTTGTCTGTGGCACGACGCCGCCGGATGCAGATGCGGTTGCGGAAAAGCTTAGCGAGATTACACGCGAAAAGATCGGCTGCAACGTTGAGTTTATTACGATGGAGATCGGCAACGTTGCCCAGCAGCTCAATCTTCTCCTTTCCGGCGGTGATGATACACTCGATGTATTCATGGCAGGCATTTCCGTTCCGTACAGCACAATTGTCAATAACGGGCAGGCCCTTTCGCTTGATACACTTATGGAGCCTTATGCGGAAGAGATGAAAACAGCCTTGGTGAGAATGTGTATGAAGCAGGCCGTGTCAACGGTGAGCTTTACGGTATCGGCCATCTGTTGGATCAGGCTCCACAGCTTGCTACAACCTTCGCGGCGACATTGCCAATGAATTTGGCTACAAGAACGGCGATAAGATTGACCTTGCAGAGCTTACCGAGCTTTTCGGCAAGATCCGTGAGAAGTATCCGGATACGCCGCTTATCGGTCCGATGAATGGCGCACCGAACATTGGGGATTCCCGAGTCGATTCTCTCGGCAACAAGCTTGGTGTTCTGGATAACTACGGCCAGGATACCACGGTTACGAATTATTATGAGAGCGCCGGCTATGAGGAGCTCGTAGGCTACTTCAAGCAGTGGAAAGAGATGGGCTGTTACATGGCAGATATTCTGAATGTTACAGATGCGCCGATCGATTACATCCCGTCCGGTAAGGCGTTTTGGCTGCTTTGCAAGTCATTTCAGTGCCGAGATGAACGGCATCTGGTCTTCTCAGAACTTCGGTACCGATATCGCTTCCCTCCAGATCTATGAGGATGCGGTCGCGGTCACGCCGTCGGGCTATGAGTGCATCAACCCGGCAACGAAGAATCCGGAAGCTGCAGCAGCTCTTATCTACTTGATGGCGACCGATCCCGATGTTGAAAATCTTCTGATCAACGGTATTGAGGGTCAGCACTATCAGGTGCTCGAGGATAACACGGCTACATACGTTGACGGCAAAGACATTTCTACCACAGGCTGGTGCCTCGGTTATTCTTGGACGGCAGTAAACTCTACAATTTCCATTCCGTTTGAGTATCCGGCAGACTATTACGACCGTATGCTTACAGCCAACAAGAATGCACAGCAGTCCAAGGCTTTTGGTTGCCAGTTCGACCTTACAGGCGTTTCGGATGCGGTCTCCGCTTGCACGAATGTCGTGAACCAGTATGAGAATGCATTAGCCGGCGGTGCCGTAGAAGATTTCGATGCAACGCTTGCGCAGTTCCAGCAGGCACTTCGTGATGCCGGCATCGATGAGATCATTGCGGCAAAACAGGAACAGCTCGATGCATTTCTGGCAGGCTGATTCTGAAATAAAATGATATAATTATAAGGCTGGGTCTGCTGCATAAACTGGAAATGTGTACGCAGACCCGGTTCTATTTCGGAATAAAGTGTCGCCGTAAGGTTTATGTGCGGTTTGTTTCTCCCCGGTATCTATTTCATTTTCAGACATGTATCAAACGGAAAGACAAGAGGTAATAAAAATGTCAAATTCTACAAGTCAGAATAGACAAGGGAAAATTAAGAAAAAAGGCAGCTTTACACGCAATCTCCCGCTGTATCTTTTGATGATTCCCGGTCTTCTTTATCTTATCATCAACAATTATCTGCCGATGTTCGGCCTGACCTTTGCATTTAAGAAAATCAACTATACAGTCGGTGTTTTTGATAGCCCATGGGTGGGTCTGGATAACTTCACCTATCTTTTTAAGACAAGTGACGCCTTTGTAATCTTCCGCAATACACTTTGCTATAATCTGGCATTTATCGTACTCGGTACGATTTTGGCAATCGTTGTGGCGATTTTCCTTGAGCAGGTACGCACGAAAATGCTGCGTGTTTATCAGACAAGCATTCTGATTCCGTATCTTCTGTCCATTACGGTTGTCAGCTATCTGGCATTTGCATTTCTCAGCTCGGATAACGGTTTTATCAACAATTCAATCTTAAAGCTGCTCGGTATGGACGAGATCAGCTGGTACTCCTCGCCGAAATACTGGCCTTTTATCCTCACGTTCATTTATCTGTGGAAAAGCTTCGGCTATTCGTCTATCCTCTATTTTGCGACTCTGATCGGCATCGACGATTCTTATTATGAGGCGGCGGTTATCGATGGTGCTTCCACATGGCAGCAGATCCGTCATATCACGCTCCCGTGCCTCAAGACCACAATCATTACGTTGGTTATTATGCACATCGGCAGAATGTTCTATTCGGATTTCGGTCTGTTTTATCAGGTGCCGATGAACAACGGTCTTCTGTTCAGTGTAACAAACACAATTGATACGTATGTTTACCGCGGACTCCTTCAACTCAACGATGTTGGTCGTTCCTCGGCAGCCGGTTTCTTACAGTCTATTCTCGGTTTTGTTCTGGTTATGATTACGAATATGATTACGAGAAAGATCGATAAAGAAAGCGCGTTGTTCTGATTATACGGGAAAGGGATGATACTATGATTACCACAAGTAAGTCTGCTAAAATTATACCGCATATTGTTCTGATAATCTTAACGTTGGTGTGCTTGCTTCCGCTCTTGCTCCTGTTGATGGCATCCCTCACGGATGAACAAACACTTATGCTGAACGGTTATTCCTTCTTTCCGGAAAAATTCAGTGCGGATGCTTATACGTATATCTTTAAAACAGGAAAAACGGTTTTGCGCGCGTATGGCATTACCTTCTTTGTAACGGCAGTCGGTACAGTCTGCAATGTATGCATGACGGTATGCCTGTCATATCCGCTTGCACGCCCGGGCCTCAAAGGTCGAAATGCAATTGCATTCTTTGTGTTCTTTACGATGCTTTTTAACGGCGGTCTCGTGCCGACGTACATTATGTATTCGCAGTTCTTTCATATTCGAGATACAATCTTTGCCCTTTTGATCCCGAGTTTTTTGATGAGCCCGTTTAATGTAATTCTAATGCGCAATTACTTTAAAACGAATATCCCGGATGCAATCATCGAAGCCGCAAAGCTGGACGGCGCAAGTGAACTGCGTACGCTCGTCAACGTCGTATTGCCTATGTCAACACCGATCATCGGAACGATCGGTCTGATGTCCGGTCTGGCTTACTGGAACGACTGGACGAACGGTCTGTACTACCTTGTAAAACGTACGGATCTGTACAGTATTCAGAACGTTCTGACAAATATGCTTAACAACATTCAGTTTCTCAAAACCGCAACGCAGCTGCAGGGCATCAACATTGAAATGGGTACACTTCCGAGTGTCAGCATCCGTATGGCGATCGCAGTCGTGGCTGTTATCCCGGTCATGATCGTATATCCGTTTATTCAGAAATCTTTCGTCAAAGGCATCGTCATTGGCGGCGTCAAGGGCTGATAAAAGGAGGAAGAGCATGTCTGACTGGAAAGAATATATGGAACAAAGTGATGCTTACGCAGCATCGCTCTGTGAAAAGGAGCATAAAGTCTACGATGTAGATCCTTATGTTATGGTTTTTGAAGATGAAGATGTGCCCGGTATTTTTCATATCTATTATGATGCACACAGCAAGGGCGCAAGTGCGTGGATGCACCTGATCGTCGGACAGGAGCGGGCGCTGCTGATCGATACGGCGTTTGCATCGGTGATCTGCGCGGTCTGGTTGAGACTTTGACAGATAAGCCGGTTGATGTCGTCAATACACATTTCCATGGAGATCACAGTGCGGGCAACGGCCAATTTGAAACCATTTTTATTCATAAGTACGATATTCTGTATCTGGAAATGTCCGAAAAGGCAGAGAACAGACTATTGCCTGCACCGGGAACATACCGTGAGGAGGACATTATTCCTCTGCAGTCTGCGAAGCATGTCGCGATGGAGGACGGTTTTGTTTTCCGTCTCGGCGAGGGACATGAAGTGGAAGTGATTCATATGCCGGGGCATGCAGCCGGAGGCTGTATGCTGCTTGACCGTAAGTATAACCTTTTATTCAGCGGAGACGCGGTTGTTTTTACGCCGACATTGATCATCGGCAGATTTCCGGCTCCGTATTACCCTGAGTATCTTACTGTTACGGCGTTCCGCGATGCGTTGAAAAAGGCGCTTCCCAAATGCCAAAATGTTAAAAAGCTCTATACAGGGCACAGTGTACAGGGGATTTCTCCCGTTTATTTGACGGACATGATGGATTGCTGTGAGAAAATCATTGCACATCCGGATCAATGTGAGACCTACGATTATGTATCGGATCCGTCACAAAAACAAATTATGTGTGTCGGTCATGCGATGCTGGTTTATACAAATGATCGTATTTAACGCGTTTTAAAGAACTGCTTATTTTGGAGGTAAAAGTATGGCACAGATCCATTGCAATTTCTTTTCATATTCACTTTGTCACGGCGTTGATATCGAAGTGACGCTTCCGTCTTTTACATCCTGCAATATGGATGACCCGCATACACACAGCCTGTCGGGAAAATTCCCGGTTGTATATTTGCTGCATGGTATGGGAAACGACTATATGGCTTGGCTCCGCTATACAAGCGTTGAGAGATATGCAGAAGAAAAAAGGATTGCTATCGTTACATTCTCTGTCGGAAACAAGGCGTATATGAATGATGATATGGCGACAATTACTACGATTTCCTGAATCACGAACTTCCTGAATTTGTTGAAGCCTATTTCCCGATTTCCGACAGTCCGAAGGATCGCTATATTGCGGGCCTTTCCATGGGTGGCTACGGCGCGTTGCTGCACGGCATTGAGAATCCGGACCGGTACAGCGCGATTGGTGCATTATCTCCGGCCGTATTCTCGAAAAAGGATATGGAAAGCAAAAAGACGAAGGGGCCGCAGTGGATAGATCTTTACGCTGCGACAGAAAAAGCTGTGGCAGAGGGTAAAAAGCTGCCGGATCTCTTCCTGAGCATCGGCGACAGAGATTTCCTTTATAAGAATGTGCAGGAATACCATGAATTTGTTGAACCGATCTGGAAGAGCGGTCGGCTGCGCTATGATGACCTGCCGGTTATGAGCACGAATTTGCCATTGGGATCTTGAAATCAATAATTTCCTCGACTGGATCGACAGAGGGGATGTCTACAAGAAGATGGGTGCCAACAAAGTGTAAAGCAAAGGAATACGGCAATGAAAATTTCAGAAATCATTGATAAATTAGAAGCATATCACGGACCGCTGGAGCCGGAGCGCAGAACGTGCGACATCGTGCAGTACGGCGATCCGGATCAGGTCTGCACAGGAATCGTGTTGTCTTGTTGCCCAACAGCAGAGGTCATTCATAAAGCTGCTGAGCTGGGATGCAATTTAATCATCGGCCATGAGCCGCTTTTCTACGACGGATGGGACGAGACCGATTGGCTTCAGGATAACTGTGTGTATCAGGCAAAAAACAACTTCTTGACCGTCTCGGTATCGTTGTATACCGCGATCACGATCATATCCACAATCATAGACCCGACGGTATCTTTTCCGGGTTGGCTAAAATGCTCGGCTGGGAACAGTATCAGGAGACGGAAAACTATTTTCCGGGAACCGCGTACCACTTGCCGCTCACTACGGTCCGCGCGGTGGCGGAGCATGTTGCGCATACCATGCAGATTGACGGAATTCGCATTATAGGAGACCCTGAAATGCCTGTGGAGCGCGTAGCTATCGTCGGACATTTTTTTCGGAACGGACTGGGACAGGCAAAATATACAGCTCATTGAAAAAATGAATTGCGATTTGATCATTCCCGGTGAGGTGATCGATTGGACAATCGGTGAGTATGTGCAGGATGCAAATACTTTGGGAATCCGACGCGCGCTGCTGAATGTCGGACACTTCAATTTGGAAGAACCCGGAATGCGGTATATGGCACAGTGGTTGCCGAAAGTGCTTGCGTGTGATCTTCCGATCCATTTTGTACAATCCGGTAACAGTTTTAGCTGGCTTTCGTTCAAAAAGGCAGAAGAAGGCAAGAGATTATAAAAATATGGAGGTAAGTAAACTTGACTGCAGATTTGATGTTGACGCTTGAAAAAGCCATGCAGGCATGGCAGCCCCCGGAAATTCCGGAAGATATTCCGCAGGGAGATACTCCGGGAGACAAAATATGGATTGGACCGCAGCAGAAAGAAAAAGCCGCAAAGATTTTTCCGGTAGTTTTACCTATGCTGCGCGAAGTTCTGGAAAAATCACCGGCAAAACGAGCGGTTATTACGGTGTGTGGTGGATCCGGCGTGGGAAAAACGGGTATTTCATCCCTTTTGACATACTATTTTAATCAACTCGGAATCGGGTGCTATACGCTGTCCGGCGACAATTACCCTCGTCGTATTCCTTCTTTGAATGACGCGGAACGTATGCGAATTTTCCGTTTAGCAGGCATACGCGGTATGCTGGAGCAGAATGTTTATACCCCGGATGCCGCACGTGAACTTAAAGCACTGCAGGAAGCGGAAACGGACTCTGCATCGAAAGAAGCAGACAGATACCCGTGGCTGACCGTATATCAAAAGCCGGTCGAAAGGCGTTGGCAGAATATCTCGGTTCCGAACAGGAACAGGAATTCGATGAACTGTCCAAAACGCTGACACAGTTTAAAAGCGGTGCGGATAAGATATGGCTGAAACGAATGGGCCGCACGGAGACGGAGCTTTGGTATGAAGAAAAGGATTTTCGGAATATTTCGGTGATTATTCTCGAATGGACGCACGGCAATTGCGGAAAGTTTGACGGTGTGGATATTCCGATCCTGCTGAACAGTACACCGGCTGAAACGAGAAAATACCGTCTGCTTCGTGCTCGAGATGCAAATACAGATACGCCGTTTATTGCTATGGTTTTGGAGATAGAGCAGGGTATGTTAGAAAACCGAGCACATGCTGCAAAAATTATCTTGTCAAAATCCGGCGACTTTTTAACTTACGAACAGTTTAAGCGGCAAATGGACGCCGTCGATAGGAGATATTGTATGTGTGACGGTGATTTCTGCCTTGGCCCGATGCTGAATGCTTATCCTGACAGCTTGGGCGGCACATTAAAGGATGTATATCGTTTTTGGAACAGCCGGAAATGAAGGACGTATTTTCTTCGTTCTATATTCTTCCAAGCCTGTTCAACACCGATCTTGATCGCGGATTTTCTGTTATAGACTATCGACTCAATGACTTGCTGGCAGAACAAACGGATCTCGATGCGCTGCGCTCAATGGGAATTGACTTGAAGTTGGATTTTGTACTAAATCATGCTTCGGTGCTTTCCGAGCAATTTCAGGATATACTGAAAAACGGGGAACAATCCCTCTATCGTGACTTCTTTATAGATTGGAACAGATTTTGGGCAGGTCATGGAACGATGACCGAGGAGGGATATATCCGCCGGACCCCGAACTGCTGCAAAATATGTTTTTCCGTAAACCCGGCTTGCCGATTTTAATGGTGCAGTTTCCTGACGGCAGCAATGTTCCGTATTGGAATACTTTCTATCAGGAAGTTGTCTATTCCCATGTAGATGCGCAGGACTTTATGGACATCACACACGGAAAATATGCTCCGGCAGTTCGGTTGGCTTCTTTGGTCAATGCGGCTGTCGAGCAGGGCAAATGGCCCGAGCAGACGGAACTTGGTCAATTAGAGGTGTATCGCGGTGCGGTGGTTGACTTCATGGAAAGAAATCGTCGATATTTGGGTCAGATGGATCTGAATATCCGTTCACCGCTCGTTTGGGAATTCTACAAAAATACGCTGCAAACACTTGCCGGTTACGGCGCAAAAATCGTTCGTCTGGACGCCTTTGCCTATGCACCGAAAGAGCCGGGTGCACGGAATTTCTTGAATGATCCGGGAACATGGGAGCTGCTCGGCAAGGTGACAGATTTGGCAAAACCGCTGGGTATCACGCTTTTGCCGGAGATACATGCCAGCTATGCGGAGGGAACATACCGCACGATTGCAGAAAAAGGGTATATGGTGTATGACTTTTTCCTACCTGGATTATTGCTGGATGCACTTGAACGAAGGTCCGGAGAAGTTCTTGTACAGTGGATACGGGAAATCTGTGACCGCAAAATGCTGACTGTTAATATGTTGGGCTGTCATGATGGTATTCCGTTGTTGGATTTAAAAGGGCTGCTTCCGGAAGAAAGAATCCAAAGCCTCATTGATACAGTGGTGTCCCGTGGCGGATATGTGAAAGATCTGCACGGCGCAAAAAACGTATACTATCAAGTAAATGCCACGTATTACAGTGCACTGGGAGAAGATGACAAAAAAATGCTTCTGGCACGGGCAATACAGCTTTTCATGCCGGGTAAACCGCAGGTTTGGTATCTGGATCTGTTTGCCGGTCGTAATGATCATGCTGCCGTTCAAAGGGCGGGCGCGGTGGGCATAAAGAAATCAACCGCACGAACCTGACATGCTCTGATATAGCTGCCGGATGAAAAAGCCGATTGTGCAAAAACAAATCGAGCTTTTGCGGATGAGAAACCAGTTTCCTGTTTTTTCTGCAAATGCAAAAATCGTGGCTGAAGTGAACGGAACGAAAATGGATATTCGTTGGCAATCCGGCTCCGAAGAAGCGGTTCTCCAAACAGATTTCGGCGATTATTCCTTCTCTGTCTCCGTTCGAGATACGTCTTCCGATACAGAATATTTCAAGTACGATTCGTAATGTGTATGGTGATTTAGCCGGAATTGAAAATAAGATGCACTGAGAGGTACGATTTTATCAAAAAAAGTCTTGGCGACTGTTTGCAGCTCCTGCTGTGTCGCCAAGACTTTCTTTATGCTTTTAAAGCTTAATAATACCGAATGACCGCGATAACCTTGCCGAGAATGGTGATTTCATCGGAGATGATGGGCTCGAAATCCGGGTTTTCGGGCTGGAGACGGAACGTGCCCTTCTCCTTATAGAAGCGCTTCACGGTGGCTTCATCGCCGATCATGCCGACCACGATCTCGCCGTTTTCCGCCACGGGCGTTTTCTCTGCGATGACATAGTCGCCGTCCAGAATGCCGGCGTTGATCATGCTCAGGCCGTCCACGTGCAGCGCGAAAAGCTCCTTGCCGCTTTTGTCCGGGTAGGGAATATAGCCCTCAATGTCTTCCACGGCCAGAATGGGCAGACCGGCCGTCACCTTACCGAGAATCGGCACCTGCTTTGCGGCAGATGCGCCTACAATGTGAATGGAGCGATTCAGGCCCGCATCGCGCGTGATGTAGCCAAGCGCCTCCAAAGATTTCAAGTGGGAATGCACCGTAGAGGTGGAGCGCAAACCGGTTGCCGCGCAGATCTCACGCACAGAGGCGGCACGGCACGTTCCGCCATGGTGGAGCAAAGATAGTCATATACAAGCTGCTGGCTTTTCGTTAAACTCGCCATATGCGATTCCTCCGTTTTAATACAAAATCAGTCCCGTAGAAATGGGCAGTTCTTTAATTAAAACCATTGTATCACATATTTTCGAAAAATGCAAACGATTGTTTGCTTTTTCTGCGGATTTTCTCGAAAAAGCGTTCATAAATGCGTTCCAAAATCTTTAACGTTTATTCATGGCTATTTAACAACTCTTTTTGAAACCGCGGTATAATATAAGCGTATTCAGAAGAAAAGGAACCGCACCTTTCTTGGATACATGTTCTACCCTCCTCAATGTACCCCTCAAGCTAAAAGGAAGAAGGACCGAGCCGCATCGGTCCTTCTTCCTTTTGTATAATGGTATTTTCAGCGCGGAGAAGTGCCGATTTTGCGCAGCATTGAAACTGAAGTTTCCGTCTGCCGAAATCCACTGACCGAAATATAGTTGCATATTTTCTCAAACCCGCCCCATACTACGGGTAAAGAAACCCAATGACGCTAAAAACAGGAGAGAAAAATATGGCTATGCACTTTAAAAAGCAGGAAAAAACCGAAGCGGAGCGACAAAAAGAGCAACGGAGCGGACGCGGG
>ENA-OQLB01000860-OQLB01000860.1-human-gut-metagenome-genome-assembly--contig:-NODE-860-length-15142-cov-3.619181_pt1 | contig 15142 bp, 19 predicted proteins | sample MGYA00242656_ERZ504813 | MGnify/ENA primary metagenome ERZ504813 (study PRJEB26092, sample SAMD00036388) | human gut metagenome | host: Homo sapiens | study: EMG produced TPA metagenomics assembly of... | reverse complement strand
CAAAATCCACTTGAAGCAGCTTGATGGGAAATGAGGACAAGGCGCGTTCGTCTCAGGCCGCATGTGGTCTGATATAACGGTGACGTCGTATTTATCGTCCGGATAATCCTGCGCCAGGCAAGCGTGCACGGTGGACAGGATGACCGCATCCTCGCGATAGGCGGCAATGAGTACCGCAAAACGCTTGCAGGCGCGTGCCGGTACGGAAGCGAGAGGTTTGCCACGGCGCAGCGATGCCAGACTGTACACCAACAGATACGCCACATTTATTGACAATAAATGTATAGAAACCAATCAAAGATATGTAATAAGTGTTCCAAAATCCATGCAATTTAACCCTGTTGTTTTTATTTGTTGGAAGTCTGCCCGCAGGGGCTTTCGTCGCAAAGATACAAAAAACGGGGAGAGTTTGGACAGAATATACAAAAAAAGGCGGAAAATAAAAAAACGAGCAAGTTCTCCCGAACCCCTCGCCTCGTGTAAGAAAAGCCTAAAGGCTTTTCTTTTTTTACTAACATCAAATTGTTACCCAAAAATCAATCTTTCTTTTTACCTCTAAAAAACAAACTTCAATTACCTATCAAAAACACTTAATGTTTTAACTTTTACCTTTACCTCAATTAATTACCTATTTTCAATCTAAATTCTTAGCTTATGAAGCTATCAATCTTTTTACCTTTTAACTAATTACCTTTTGTACTGAAAACTTTATTTCTTATTTATTTAGAAGCAATTTCACAACTGCACTACAAAGGTAAGTGTTTTTTCTGTATGCGCAAGCACCAGAAGTAAAAATCGTGCACCTTATAACATTGTTTTAGATATTAAGCGTCAGTTTTACACTTATAAACACTTAAAAGGCTATGACAGTGACTAATCAACCCTCTCCACTCCTCCTCTCTATACATAAAAAACAAACCACCGAAGCGCCATAGCACCTCGATGGTTGTCCCCTTTAAACACCTTTAAACAAAATGAAATATATTAATTACTTTCTTGCTTCCGCAATGTAAGCCAAAGCTTCTTTACATTTTTCTGTAACGTAAGCCCAGTCTTCGGCAGCAACCTTATCACCCGGGAAGAGCTTGGAGCCCATACCTACGCAGAATACACCTGCCTTAATCCAAGAGGTCAGATTTTCCTGTGTCGGCTCTACACCGCCGGTCACCATCAACTTAGACCAAGGCATCGGAGCCAACAGACCTTTTACAAGTTTTGCACCCAGCACGTCACCGGGGAATATCTTGCAAAGATCACAACCTACTTCCTGTGCGAAACCTACTTCCGAAACACTTCCACATCCCGGAGTATAGGCCACCAAACGACGGTTACAGATCTTGGCTATTTCAGGGTTGAACAACGGACCTACAATGAAGTTTGCACCCAATTGCAGATACAATGCTGCCGTAGCAGGGTCTACGATAGAGCCTACACCGATAGCCATTTCAGGACATTCTTTTGCAGCGAATTTCACAACTTCCGCAAACACTTCGTGAGCGAAATCACCGCGGTTGGTAAACTCGAATGCGCGAACACCACCTTCGTAGCAGGCTTTCACTACTTTCTTTGCCACTTCTGCATCTTTATGGTAGAATACAGGAACCATACCGGTTGAACCAATTTTGTTCAATACGGCTATTTTATCGAACTTTGCCATATTTATATTTTTTTCTCTTTTCAAAATCAGATAAAGACCCAAGCAATAACTACAAACAAGCTCCCAGCCTTCATCTCCTAATTTATTTAATTCCTTCTCTTCGCTCTTAATGATACAGGAAAGAACTTTATATTCAACTTCTTCATACGAAGAAAGTGTCTTAGCGCTGAACGCGGCCGCTTGCGTCACCGCCTGCCAGTGCTTCTACTTCTTCAACAGAAACCAAGTTGAAGTCACCGTTGATAGTGTGCTTCAAGGCAGAAGCCGCAACCGCAAATTCGAGGGCAGCACCTTGATTGGGCTTCGTCAGCAGACCATGAATGATACCGCCTGAGAAAGAGTCGCCACCACCTACGCGGTCGATAATAGGATTGATGTCATAGCGTTTTGATTCGTAGAATTCTTCGCCGTTATAGATCATTGCCTTCCAGCCGTTGTGCGTTGCTGAGAACGATTCGCGCAGTGTAGAAATCACATATTTAAAACCGAATTCTTTAGCCATTGCCTTGAAGATCCCTTTGTAACCCTCTGCATCTGTCTTACCGCCTTCTACATCAGCATCGGGTTTGAAACCGAGACAGAGTTCCGCATCTTCTTCGTTGCCAATACAAACGTCTACGTATTGCATCAACGGCTTCATAATGGACTGTGCTTTTTCTTTTGTCCAAAGTTTCTTACGGAAGTTAAGGTCTACGGATACCGTAACGCCATGACGCTTAGCAGCTTCGCAAGCCAGACGAGTCAACTCGGCAGCCTTGTCCGAAATAGCAGGAGTGATACCCGACCAGTGGAACCAGTCTGCACCTTCCATGATAGCATCGAAATCAAAATCCGCTGCATCTGCTTCGGCTATTGAAGAGTGGGCGCGGTCGTAGATCACCTTGCTGGGACGCATAGAAGCACCTGTTTCCAAATAGTAGATACCTACGCGGTCGCCGCCACGTGCAATGAAGTCTGTCTTCACACCGTATTTGCGCAAAGCGTTCACTGCCGACTGACCGATTTCGTGTTTCGGCAATTTTGTTACAAAGTAAGCATCATGACCGTAGTTGGCACAGCTGACAGCAACGTTGCTTCACCGCCACCATACACTACATCAAAAGAATCTGACTGCACAAAACGAGTATTGCCCGGAGTGGACAGTCTCAGCATAATCTCACCTAATGTAACGACTTTCTTTCCCATAATTCTATGTTTTTATTAAATATATGATTAAAATGTTTCTTTCAGATTATCATACAAGCCCTCACACAGAGGGTAAACACCTGATACAATGAAGAGTAAACAGAAAATTCGTTTGTTCTTCATAGCTTTCGTGTGCGGGCACAAAGATACAACAATTTTCGTAATTACAAAAATTGTTATATATTTGTGTCGAAAATATTTAGATTATTATTGTGTACGAACACAAATAACCATGAACAAACCCATGAATACACCGGAAAGAATAAGAATTAAGGACATCGCCAAAATGGCCGATGTATCGGTGGGAACCGTAGACCGCGTTCTCCATGGACGTAGTGGAGTATCGGAAGCCAGTCGCAAACGAGTGGAAGAAATCTTGGAAAAGCTGAACTATCAGCCCAACATGTACGCCAGTGCATTGGCTTCCAACAAAAAATATGCATTTGCCTGCCTGCTGCCCCAACACGAAACAGGAGAATATTGGACGGAAGTGGAGAATGGCATACACGAAGCCTTGACAACTTATTCTGACTTCAATATCACCGTAAGGCTGTCGTACTACGACCCGTATGACTATCGTTCGTTTGCACACGCAGCCCATGACATTATAGAACAGAGGCCCGACGGCGTGCTGTTCGCCCCTACCATCCCGCAATACACCACGCCCTTCACCAATGAGCTTGAAGCACTGCATATACCTTATATATATATAGACTCTAACATAAAGGAAGCCCCCGCCCTCTCCTTCTTCGGACAGAATTCGCATCAAAGCGGATATTTTGCCGCACGCATGCTGATGTTGCTTGCCGGCGACGCACAGGAAATCGTTATCTTCCGAAAGATAAACGAAGGTATTGTCGGTTCCAACCAGCAGGAACGGCGAGAAGTCGGCTTCCACGAATACATGCAGAAATATCATCCCTCATGCCGTATCTGGGGACTGGACCTGCATGCCAAACGCGACGGTGAGGACGAGCAGATGCTGGATGATTTCTTCCGGTCTCACCCCACTGTAAAGAATGGCATCACATTCAACTCCAAAGCATACATCATCGGGGAATATCTGCTGAAGCATCAAAGAACGGATTTCAACCTCATGGGATATGACCTGCTACAACGCAACGTGGAGTGTCTGAAACAGGGTAGCATCTTCTTCCTCATCGCCCAACAGCCCACCCTGCAAGGATTTGACGGCATCAAGGCTTATGCGATCATCTGATCCTGAAAAAAGAAATCGCAAGAGAGAACTTTATGCCCATTGACCTACTGACAAAAGAAAATATTGAATATTATTATAATAAATAGAAACTATTAACTAAAAGATAGTATATGGAAACAAAGTACCTGAAGATTAACACTGCCGATAATGTTGCGGTAGCTATCGTTGCACTACCGGCCGGTGAAAAACTCATAGTAGACGGCAAGGAAATTATCCTGAACGAGGATGTTCCTGCCGGACACAAGTTCGCCCTGAAAGATTTTACAGAAGGCGAAAATGTGATTAAATACGGCTATCCCATCGGACACACCCGCACTGTAAAGAAACAAGGAGACTGGATAAACGAAAACAACATCCAGACAAACCTTGCCGGCCTGTTGGAATATACATACAACCCTACCGAAGTAGACTTGAATATTCCACACAAAGACCTGACATTCAAAGGATACCGCCGCAAAAACGGTGACGTGGGAGTGCGCAATGAAATATGGATTATCCCCACAGTGGGCTGCGTAAATGGTATCGTCAACCAACTGGCAGAAGGACTGCGCCGCGAGACAGAAGGCAAAGGCGTAGATGCAATCATGGCATTTCCGCATAACTATGGCTGTTCGCAATTGGGTGATGACCACGAGAACACGAAAAAAATCCTACGTGACATGGTGTTGCATCCCAATGCCGGCGCTGTGCTTGTGGTAGGTTTGGGCTGTGAGAACAACCAGCCGGACATATTCCGGGAATTCTGGGTGACTACGATTCAGACCGCGTGAAGTTCATGGTGACCCAGAAAGTGGGCGATGAATACGAAGAGGGAATGAAACTGCTGCGGGAACTTTATGCAAAAGCCAGCAAAGACGAACGCGTGGATGTACCTCTGAGCGAATTGCGCGTAGGTTTGAAATGTGGCGGCTCCGACGGTTTCTCCGGCATCACAGCCAATCCGTTGCTGGGAATGTTCTCCGATTTCCTTATCGCACAGGGCGGCACAAGCGTACTAACGGAAGTACCCGAAATGTTCGGCGCGGAAACAATTCTGATGAACCGTTGCCGCAACAAAGAATTATTTGAAGAAACAGTGAAGCTGATTAATGATTTTAAAGAGTATTTCCTCTCACATGGCGAGCCGGTAGGCGAAAACCGTCTCCGGGTAACAAAGCAGGCGGCATTTCCACATTGGAAGACAAAGCATTGGGATGCACCAGAAGTGCGGAAAAAGCTAATGTGGACGGCGTGCTTCCTTATGGCGAACGCTTGAAGGTGAAAGGTCTGAACCTACTTTCCGCACCGGGAAACGACTTGGTTGCAGCCACCGCCCTGGCATCATGCGGCTGCCACATGGTGTTGTTTACAACCGGACGTGGAACCCCCTTCGGAACCTACGTACCGACCATGAAGATCTCCACCAATTCCGCCCTTGCCAAAAACAAACCGGGTTGGATTGACTTCAACGCCGGCGTCATCCTCGAAAACGAACCGATGGAAAAGACTTGCGAACGATTCATCGACTATATCATTCGCGTAGCAAGCGGCGAGTTCGTCAACAACGAAAAGAAAGGATATAAGGAAATCGCCATTTTCAAAACAGGAGTGACATTGTAACAACAAACACTCATCATCCGAATGTACAGGATTACCGCCTGAAGTTGACGGGGATTCTGCAAGTTATCAGACAGAAGAACAAAAGCACAAAAAATAAAATCTTTCCTCTTTTGTGCTTTCGTTCTTCTGTCTGAATATTAAGATATACGCCAAAATTCCCCCGTTTTTTGTATCTTTGCAGCCGATTTACTCAAAACACCGTTCTTAGAAACCCATAATAGAAAGTATGTCCGCAGATACAAATATCCCTCCCAAACAAAAAGGCGGCTGGTGGTCACTGAGCCCGTTGGCTGTGTTTCTATGTTTATACCTCATCACATCACTGCTTGTAAACGATTTCTATAAAGTACCGATTACGGTAGCATTCCTGCTGTCATCCTGCTACGCCATTGCCATGACGCGAGGACTGAAGCTGGAACAACGCATCTACCAGTTTTCCGTTGGCGCCGGCAACAAGAATATACTGCTGATGATATGGATATTCGTCCTCGCCGGAGCATTCGCGCAAAGCGCCAAACAAATGGGCGCCATAGACGCTACGGTGAACCTGACTTTACATATCCTGCCAGACAACCTGTTGCTGGCGGGCATCTTCATTGCTGCCTGTTTCATCTCTCTGTCTATCGGCACAAGCGTGGGAACAATTGTCGCACTGACCCCGGTGGCGGTGGGACTGGCAGAGAAAACCGGCATCGACCTACCCTATATGGTGGCTGTCGTAGTGGGCGGTTCTTTCTTCGGAGACAATCTTTCGTTCATTTCAGACACCACGATTGCATCTACCAAAACACAAGATTGTGTAATGAGAGATAAGTTCAAAGTGAATTTCATGATCGTAGTGCCGGCAGCACTCATCGTATTGGGCATCTACATATTCCAAGGACTGTCCCTTTCTGCCGCCCCGCAGATGCAAACAATTGAATGGATAAAGGTAATCCCCTACCTCATCGTGCTGGGTACGGCAGTAGCCGGAATGAACGTAATGCTTGTGCTGCTGCTCGGCATCTTCTCGACCGGCATCATCGGTATTTGCACAGCAACGAGCGTCTTCGGTGCCACTCCTGCAGAAAGCATGAATGTAGCACCGCCTTCTTCGACTGGTTTGGCGCCATGGGAACGGGCATCACCGGCATGGGCGAACTTATCATCATCACTTACTGGCAGGCGGAATGTTGGAAACAATCCGCTACAACGGTGGAATAGATTTCATCATTACCCGCCTTACACGTCACGTCACAGGCAAGAGAGGTGCAGAACTCAGTATAGCCGCACTGGTGAGTGTTGCCAATCTTTGCACCGCCAACAACACCATTGCTATCATTACCACCGGACCTATCGCCAAAGACATAGCCAAACGCTTCCACCTGGACCGCCGGAAAACAGCAAGTATTCTGGATACGTTCTCCTGCCTCATTCAGGGCATCATTCCCTACGGCGCACAAATGCTGATAGCCGCGGGACTGGCAGGCATCTCACCGCTTAGCATCATAGGCAACCTCTACTATCCGTTCTGTATGGGAACCTGCGCCATACTTGCCATATTAATAAGGTATCCGAAAAAATACTCGTAAGAACGATGAGTGCTTGCGAATGAAGAATGATGAGCGGAAGCTCTTGTCCAGGCAGATGATTGTACATTGCAGACTAATAATTCATAAATCATAATCCATAATTCAAAAATTTATCCTATCTTTGCGCCCGCTACTACGAGTTAGCAGCATAATTCAAATCATTAACTAAAACATTTATTTAAAAATGGCAACAAAAATCAGATTGCAAAGACATGGACGTAAGAGCTACGCTTTCTACTCTATCGTAATTGCAGACGTAAGAGCACCACGTGATGGTAAATTTATTGAGAAGATTGGTACTTACAATCCTAACACCAATCCTGCCACAGTAGATTTGAAATTCGACCGCGCACTTGACTGGGTGCTGAAAGGTGCACAACCCACCGACACAGTTCGCAACATCCTTTCTCGTGAAGGCGTTACATGAAGAAACACCTCCTCGGCGGTGTAGCTAAAGGCGCATTCGGCGAAGCAGAAGCAGAAGCTAAGTTCGAAGCTTGGAAGAACAACAAACAAAGCGGTTTGGCTGCTCTGAAAGCTAAAGAAGACGAAGCTAAGAAAGCTGAAGCTAAAGCACGCCTGGAAGCTGAAAAGAAAGTAAACGAAGTGAAAGCTAAAGCATTGGCCGAAAAGAAAGCCGCTGAAGAAGCTGCTAAGGCTGCCGCTGAAGCACCTGCTGAAGCAGAAGCTACTGAAGCTCCGGCTGAAGAGGCTCCCGCAACAGAAGCTGCTGCTGAATAAAAAAGCACAGCCCCCTTGTGAAAAAGGGACAAAAAACATAAAATCCTCATTGGTTATACCGATGGGGATTTTTTATTATTATCTTTGTAGCTGCAAATTACTTATTTTAATGAAAAAAGCAATGAAAAAATTAACTTACCTGCTCGCTGCTGCTGCCGTATTCACAGCCTGTAACAGCGGAAACAATGGTTACACCGTAACCGGAACAATAGAAGGGGCAACTGATGGCGATACCGTTTATCTGCAAACCGTAGAAGGCCGCCAACTCGTAAAACTCGATTCCGCAATCATCGCCAACGGGACTTTCACTTTCAAGGTACGCAGGACACTGCCGCCAACCGTTACATCACTTATAATCCTGCCGGAACGGAAGGTATGATAATGGACTTCTTCCTTGAAAACGGGAAAATCAATATCAAACTTAATGAAAAGAGTAGTTCCGCTACCGGTACTGCCAACAATGACATTTATCAGGCCATCAGAATCCAACTCAACGAGCTGGACAGCCAAATGGAAAACATCTATGCTTCCATGGCCGATACTGCCTTGACCGACCAGCAACGCGAAAGCAAAAGCAAAGAAATGGATGCCCTGCAAGACAAAATGATGGAAGTAGCCAAAGCCGGTATCAGCCAAAACATAACCAATGCAGTAGGCGTACATCTGCTGAAAAGCAACTACTATTATTTGGATGTAAAAGAACTTGATCCGCTGGTTTCGCAAATCCCTGCAACATACAGCAATGATGCAACCGTAATCCGCATCAAGGAGAATGTAGAAAAGATGAAGGCTACTGCCGTAGGCAAGAAGTTTACGGATTTTGAGATGCAGACTCCCGAAGGCAAGACCGTAAAACTGTCCGACTACGTAGGAAAGGGTAAGACTGTGCTCGTTGACTTCTGGCAAGCTGGTGCGGTCCCTGCCGTCGCGAAATGCCGAATCTGGTAGAAGCATACGCCAAGTATAAGAATAAGAATTTCGAAATCGTAGGCGTTTCTTTGGACCAGAGTGCCGACTCTTGGAAAGAAGCTATCAAAAAGCTGAACATCACTTGGCCACAAATGTCCGACCTGAAATACTGGAACTGCGAAGCGCCAAGCTGTATGCCGTAAGCAGTATTCCCCACACCGTACTGATTGACGGTGACGGAATTATCCTTGCACGCGGCCTGCATGGCGAAGAGCTACAAGAAAAGCTGGCTGAAGTTCTCAAATAAGAACAAAGCCGATAAAAATATAAACAAAGCCCTGCATTGTGAAAAATCAATGCAGGGCTTTGCTTTGGCAACCACGCAGGTCAACACCTCCAACCCAACCTGTGTACTCAGAGACGGCAACATGCGTGCTCAAACTCGTGTTCAGGCAAAGAATATGCGGGCTGCCATATCTTTGGCAAGCTCCACCGTTTTCCATTGTTTCACTTCATCTCTTCCGAGGAATTAAGAAGATTGTCCGCATCAGGCAGACAGAGCGTCAAATGTTTCACAGGTATATAATTGAGGACTTCTTCCATCTTAGCCTGCAATTCATCCAGTTCCTCTTCATCGGGATAGTAAGAAAGCACAAAGCCAAATACCGCTTCCCGTTCACGAACAAACCACAGCAAACGGCTGCGATCGCAAATTCCACAGTCGTAATTCAAAAAGTAAGCATCCGCTCCATGCAACCGTATCAACATGTCTGTTGCAGCATGAAAAGCCACGAACAATCCCACCGGACGCTCACGCAATACCCGATTATTGAGACGGGCGGCTTCATCAGTCAATATGGACTTCACACCTTCAAACTGGACATAACGGCACCCCGCCTCATAAAGTTTCTCCAGCAAATTCTTATAAGCTGCAGCCAAATCGTCCAACAATATATTCAAATCCGGATAAATCGACTTCAAACATTCTGTTTCCGTTTCACGAAGTATCCTCATCAGCAACTTACCGGGCGAAGGCATGTGCTGCTTAGGCAACACATCTTCCGCAACATTCTCCGCCAGAAAAACAAAGTCATCAAGAACAGGATGATGGAGCAAACTGATTCTACCGTCACCTCCAGTTCACCGTCAGACAGAGAACCTACACCACCCTTGCAACGGATGCCCTCCCAGCCTTCCAAAAAATCATAACTCCGAAATCCTCCGTCCGTTACAACTTGCATGCCTTGCGATTTCAAGCGTTCTGCCAGATTACGAATCTCCGCATTTTCAACAGCACGCAACACCTGCCGGCTAATCTGCCCGTCCTGATATTGTCTCCTTGCATCCCGTAACGCAAAAGGCACATATAATGCACCCGCAATATCAATTTTAAAGGGTGGAAATACTTTTCCCATATTCACTCTCTTTTACCTGATAATATTAGACTTTTAAGACTTTGCTCTATCTTAATGAATAGCAAAGAGAAGCAAATATAGCCAAAGAATTTAATAAATCAGTAAGTGAAATCCCTATTTATTATTTTTAGTTCGGAAATAGATTGACAAGCAAAATAGCATATAATTTTCAATAATGTACAACCACAAAAGTTTCAAAAATTAAAAAGTTTTCCACTTTATAAGAAAACAACATTGATTACAAGCATATTAACTATTTTTAATTCAACAAAAGTTTTCCAAAAGTACAATCTTTAAGATAACTATCATACCTTTGTTTCGCAATTAAGTCCTACTATAAAATCTAAAAATACAATCAAAATGATACAAACGGTACTCAAGCGTGACGGACGCGTCGTCGGTTTCAATGAAGAGAAGATAGCAACCGCTATCCGTAAAGCCATGCTCCACACCGATAAAGGTGAAGACATGCAGTTGATACGTCAGATCACTGACCATATCTCCTTCAAAGGAGATGCTCAAATGACAGTAGAAGCCATTCAAGATTTAGTGGAAATGGAACTGATGAAGAGCAGCCGCAAAGATGTCGCCCAAAAATACATCGCCTACCGCAACCAGCGCAGCATTGCCCGCAAAGCCAAAACACGCGATATGTTTTTGGAAATCATCAATATCAAGTCGAATGATATCACCCGCGAAAACGCCAATATGAATGCCGACACACCGGCAGGCATGATGATGAAGTTTGCCAGCGAAACCACCAAACCTTTCGTCGACGACTATCTTTTGAGCGAGGAAGTACTGAATGCTGTCAGCCAAAACTATCTGCACATCCATGACAAAGACTATTACCCCACCAAGAGCCTGACCTGTGTGCAACATCCCCTGGACCGTATCTTGACATATGGATTCTCCGCCGGTCATGGAGAATCACGCCCGGCAAAACGCATTGAAACTGCCAGTATTCTGGGGTGCATATCATTGGAAACTGCCCAAAATGAAATGCATGGCGGACAGGCCATTCCTGCATTCGACTTCTACCTTGCTCCTTATGTGCGCAACAGCTACATCGAAGAAATCAAGAACTTGGAAGAGTTGAACGGCAAAGATTACTCACATCTCTATCACAAGGAACTGGCAGACTACCTGCAACAACCTTTGGATGGCCTGACTGACGACCGTCGTATCGTTCAGCATGCTGTAAACAAGACCGTAGCCCGCGTGCATCAATCAATGGAAGCCTTCATACACAACATGAACACGATACACTCACGCGGAGGAAACCAAGTAGTGTTCAGCTCTATCAACTACGGAACAGATACCTCTGCCGAAGGTCGCTGCATCATTCGCGAATTGCTGAAAAGTACATATCAGGGAGTAGGAAACGGCGAGACAGCTATATTCCCCATTCAGATATGGAAAAAGAAACGCGGCGTGAGTTACTTGCCTGAAGACCGTAATTACGACCTCTACCAACTGGCCTGCAAAGTAACCGCACGTCGCTTCTTCCCAAACTTCTTAAATCTGGACGCCACTTTCAACCAAAGTGAAGACTGGAAAGCCGACGACCCAAGGCGCTACGAACACGAGGTAGCTACTATGGGATGCCGTACACGTGTATTCGAAAACCGCTTCGGCCCAAAGACTTCTATCGGACGGGGAAACATCTCTTTCTCCACAATCAATATTGTCCGTATCGCCATAGAGTGCATGAACATAGCAGACAAGGAGCAACGCATCGCATGTTTCTTTGCCAAGCTGGATGCCATGCTCGACATCACTGCACAGCAGCTTCACGAACGTATGGAGTTCCAAAAAACCGCATTTGCCAAACAGTTTCCTCTGCTGATGTCCGCTTTGTGGATGGGTTGCGACAAGCTCAAACCCAATGATGATATTTCCTCCGTAATCAATCAAGGCACGTTGGCATCGGCTTCATCGGCCTGGCAGAATGTCTGGTGGCGCTTTTGGGCAAGCATCATGGAGAATCGGAAGAAGCACAGGAGCTGGGAATAAAAATTGTGACCTATATGCGCGACCGCGCTAACCAATTCTCTAATCAATATCAACATAATTATAGTATACTGGCTACTCCTGCCGAAGGTCTGTCGGGCAAGTTCACCCGCGTAGACCGCAAGAAATTCGGTAGCCTGCCAGGCATTACAGATCGTGATTACTACACCAATTCCAACCACGTTCCGGTGTACTATAAATGCAGTGCCCGCCATAAAGCTGAAATCGAAGCCCCCTATCATGACCTGACCCGTGGCGGACACATCTTCTATGTGGAGATTGACGGTGATGCCACTCATAATCCCGAAGTCATTATGCGCGTAGTGGATATGATGGACAATACAACATTGGATACGGTTCCGTAAATCACAACCGCAACCGCTGCCTGGAATGTGGATATGAAAACTCAACCGCCAACCTTGAAGTTTGTCCCAAATGCGGTAGTACCCATATCGACAAACTGCAACGTATCACCGGTTATCTGGTAGGCACCACCGACCGTTGGAACCAAGCCAAGCTTGCCGAACTCAACGACAGAGTAGTACATGGAAATTAAAAATTAATTCTTCATTCAAAAAGTGCTTTCTATTCTTGATATATTAGAAGATACTACGGTGGACGGTCCCGGTTTCCGCACCGCCATTTATGCAGCCGGATGTCCCAACGGATGTCCGGGCTGCCACAATCCGGAGTCATGGGACATCAATCGCGGACGCTGGATGAGTACCGATGAAATACTGCAAAAAGTTCTTGCCGACAACTTTGCAGACGTAACATTCAGTGGAGGCGACCCAATGTACCAGCCGGAAGCTTCACCGAACTGGCACGCGCCATCAAAAGGCAAAGCCGGAAAAACATCTGGTGCTATACCGGATATACCTTCGAGGCTTTATTGCGCAATCCACGCCAAGCAAAGCTATTGGAGTATATCGACGTACTGGTAGACGGAAAATTCCAAAAAGACCTTCGTGACGAAGAACTCTATTTCCGAGGCAGCAGCAACCAACGGCTGATTGACGTGCAAGCGTCACTAAAAGCAAACGAAACCGTAAGTTACTACTACAATCCGGGTATTTAATGAATATTTTTTCTACATTTGTAGCCGCTAAAAAAAATATAACAAGATAGTATAATCGTGAAGCGAAAACAAATCCATAGACAAACGATACGCTTCCGCCGTTGGAGCCGGAAGTCATACGCTGCATTTGCCAGTATAGGCAGATGCGTCACAATCGGTTGTCTGCGCAAGAACGTAGCCGACAGCTCGCTACGGAAGCAGGACGCGGTTCAGACTATCCCCTATTTTATTCATACCATGACTATTAACGAACTGAAAGCCCAAGTATTGGCAGGCATAGATATATCGCCCGACCAAGCCGCCTGGCTGGCGAATACCGCCGATCGTGAAGCGCTTTATGCCGCTGCGCACGAGATTACCGTACAATGCGCACCGCGCGAGTTTGACATGTGTTCTATCATCAATGCCAAATCGGGACGCTGCCCCGAAAACTGCAAATGGTGCGCACAATCTTCCCACTATCATACCAAAGCTGAAATCTACGACCTGCTCCCCGCAGAAGAGTGCCTCAAACAGGCGCAATACAATGAACGGCAAGACATCAACCGTTTTTCCCTCGTCACCAGCGGCCGAAAACCTTCATCCCGGCAAATGGAACAACTTTGCGACACAGTACGCCACATGCGCCAACATTCATCCATACAGCTGTGCGCTTCTTTAGGACTCTTGAACGAAAAAGAGCTGCACGATCTGTACGACGCCGGTATCACACGCTATCATTGTAACTTGGAGACAGCCCCTTCTTTCTTCCCCACCCTGTGCGCACGCACACACAAGAAGATAAATTACATACATTGCAGGCTGCCCGCAATGTCGGTATGGACATTTGCAGCGGCGGTATCATCGGTATGGGTGAAACCATGGAACAGCGTATTGAGTTTGCCTTTACCCTGAAAAAACTGGAAGTACAATCTATTCCCATCAACCTGCTCAGTCCCATTCCGGGCACTCCGCTGGAAGGCCAACAACCCTTGACGGATGAAGAGGTACTTGTTACGATCGCCCTTTTCCGTTTCATCAATCCCACCGCCTATCTGCGTTTTGCAGGCGGACGTTCGCAACTGAGCAAAGAAACAGTCAAGCAATCCCTTTACATAGGCATCAATTCGGCAATTGTCGGTGACCTGCTGACAACACTCGGCTCTAAAGTTTCCGAAGACAAGAAGCTGATAGAAGAAGCCGGATATGAGTTCTGTGATTCACAATTCGACCGCGAGCATCTGTGGCATCCATATACATCGACTACCAACCCGCTTCCTGTATACAAAGTGAAGCAAGCGGACGGCGCCACCATTACACTGGAAAGCGGCCAGATGCTGATAGAAGGTATGTCCTCCTGGTGGTGTGCTGTGCATGGTTATAATCATCCAGTGCTGAATCGGGCCGCAACGGAGCAGCTTGACAAGATGTCACACGTCATGTTCGGAGGGCTGACACACGACCCTGCTATCGAACTGGGAAAGTTACTGTTGCCGTTAGTACCGCCTTCCATGCAGAAGATATTCTATGCCGATTCCGGTTCAGTAGCGGTGGAAGTGGCGTTGAAAATGGCTGTACAGTACTGGAGCGCAAGAAATCAGGCGAAGAAGAATAACTTCGTTACCATACGAAGCGGATATCATGGAGATACGTGGAATGCCATGTCTGTATGCGACCCTGTAACGGGGATGCATTCCCTGTTCGGTTCGGCACTGCCTGTACGGTACTTCGCTCCCCAGCCCCACTCACGTTTCGACGGCGAGTGGAATCCGGCAG